>ERZ842401.298-NODE-298-length-69911-cov-5.661089_pt1 | contig 69911 bp, 51 predicted proteins | sample MGYA00521270_ERZ842401 | MGnify/ENA primary metagenome ERZ842401 (study PRJEB31892, sample SAMEA3878208) | bioreactor metagenome | biome: Moose rumen | place: Sweden | collected 2011-10 | study: EMG produced TPA metagenomics assembly of the PRJEB12797 data set...
TAAGAAAGTGAGCGCCATCCGTGGCGCATTCCTTAGGAGGATTGTTTGTGACTTATTTTTTTGAAACATACGGTTGCGAGATGAACAAGGCTGAAAGTGCGGCGGCGGAGCAGCTTCTTATTGCCCGGGGATGGACTCTGGCAGAAAGTGAGCAGGTGGCGGACCTTGTCGTTATAAACACATGTTCCGTCCGTGCCACTGCAGAAAGCCGCATAGTAGGACGCCTTGGCTATTACACAGGCTTAAAGGCCCTAAGAAACGCAGTTCCTGGCGCAAAAGACAAGACCCTTACCCAGGCAGCAGCCTTAGTAGCAGAAAAAGGCCCCGTTCCCCTTACAGTAGTAGTCATGGGTTGCATGGCCCAGCGTCTCCTTCACAGCCTTAAGGAAGAGTTTCCCGTGGTAGACTATGTGGTGGGCACCTACGCAAAAAACAGCTTTGGCAGCATAATAAGTGCCGTTGAGCGTGGCGAAAATCCCTTCGAACTGGACGAATCCCCTGCATACTCCTTTGCACCCCTTTCAGTAGAGCAGGGTGCCTTTTCTTCCTTTGTTCCCATCATGAACGGATGCAACAACTTCTGCACCTACTGCATAGTCCCCTATGTGCGCGGAAGAGAAGTCTCCCGCCCCCTAAAAGACATCCTCTCGGAACTAGACATGCTTTCTTCCAGAGGCATAAAGGAAATAACCCTGCTGGGACAAAATGTAAATTCCTACAGTTCAGATTCCCTTACATTCCCAGACCTCTTAAGGGCCATATGCTCCCACCTAAGGGAAAATTCTTCCCCAATAGAATGGATCCGCTTCGAATCCAGCCATCCCAAAGACCTGTCTGACGAACTCATAGAAGTAATTGCAGAAGAACCCCTAGTATGCAAAGGAATCCATCTTCCAGTTCAGCATGGCTCAACACAAATACTCCGCCGCATGAACAGATGCTACACAAGGGAAGACTATCTTGCCCTAGTAAAAAAAATGAAGGAGCGCATTCCAGACCTTTCCCTTGTAGCAGACATAATGGTAGGCTTCCCCGGCGAAACAGAAAAAGATGTGGACGATGTACTTTCACTTATGGAAGAAGTCCAGTATCAGAGTGCATTCATGTATTACTTTAATCCCAGAGAAGGAACACCAGCAGCATCCTTTGCAGACCAGATTCCCCTAGAAGTAAAAAAAGCCCGTCTCCAGAAAATTATAGACCGTCAGCTTGCTATAACAGGAGAAGTCTTAAAAAAAAGGGTGGGAAAAACAGTTCGCGTTCTGTGTGACACAGTAAGCCGAGACGACACAAGTGAACTTCTTGGCAAAACAGAGCAGAACGAGCGCGTGGCATTTAAGGCTCCCCAAAAACTTATAGGAAGTTTCTGTACAGTTCACCTAGACTCCCTTTCTGGCAACACCTTTAGGGGAAGTTTAGTTTAAAAACTCACCCTAAGGGGGAAAGCCTTCCCCCTGGTCCAAGCCCTAAGTCTTGGACGCACCCCCATCTCCTAGGGGCAAGCCCCTAAGACCCCACTACAATAGTTTTTTCTCTTGACTTACGCAAACCAGCGTTTTATACTTATCCTAGCATATAAAAACAAATTGCATACGAGGTGACTCATGCCCATAAAACTGATTATAGCAATCGCTCTTGTCGTCATTGTCGCAGTCCTTACAGGATTCAATCTTGGAAACACTAGCGATGTCTGGCTCTTTCACAAGTTTGAAAACATTCCCATCATCTATACTGCTCTTACCGCATTTGTGGCTGGTGTCCTTGTTACCCTGCCCTTTACATTTGGCAAGAAGAGGGGACGGAATCAAGACGAGGTAAAGCCCCTGAAGGTTTCCAGAAGGGAGCAGAAAAAAGCCTCTCCTGCCGCTGGCCTTAAGGGCGAAAGTTCTGCCTCTGAGCCTGCTGTAAGTTCCGAATCCGCAGAAAAATCCGACGGAAAAAATTCGTAAAATTCCTCAAAAAAGAATTTGACAGATGACCAAAGTGCCTTTATAATGGAGTTATAATATAACCCCTTGGGAGGCTCATAATGGCAAAAGTAGAACTGAAGGGTATTGGCAAAATCTACGACGGCGGTGTCCGTGCTGTACAGAATGCCAATATCACTATCGAAGACAAGGAATTCTGCGTTTTCGTAGGTCCTTCTGGATGCGGTAAGTCAACGACTCTCCGCATGGTTGCAGGTCTGGAAGACATCTCTGAAGGTGAACTTTACATCGACGGAGAAATGATGAACGATGTTCCACCAAAGGACAGAAACATCGCTATGGTATTCCAGAATTACGCTCTGTATCCGCACATGACGGTATACGACAACATGGCATTCGGCCTTAAGATTCGCAAGATGGACAAAGGCGAAATCCAGCGCCGTGTTGACGAAGCAGCAAACATCCTCGGTTTGAAGCAGTATCTCGATCGAAAGCCTAAGGCACTTTCTGGTGGACAGCGCCAGCGTGTTGCAGTTGGACGCGCTATCGTTCGTAACCCCAAAGTATTCCTTTTCGACGAACCTCTTTCTAACCTTGATGCAAAGCTCCGTGTTACCATGCGCGGCGAAATCGCAAGCTTGCACCAGAGACTGCAGGCAACAATGATTTATGTTACCCACGATCAGATTGAAGCTATGACAATGGGTACAAAGATTGTTGTTATGAAAGACGGTCATGTACAGCAGATTGGTGAACCTCTCTACCTGTACAACCACCCCATCAACAAATTTGTTGCAGGATTCATCGGTTCGCCGCCAATGAACTTCCTTACCGTTACAATCAAAAAGAACGGTGACAAAATTGTTGCAGACGAGGGAACTTTTGAGCTTACACCTACTGCAGAACAGCAGGAAGCACTTAAAGCGTATGTAGGCAAGGAAGTATACTTCGGTGTACGCCCTGAAGACTTGACCTATCAGGAGTCACCTGCTAGCGAAAACAACATGCAGATGAAGGTTACCAACAAGGAACCCCTTGGTGCAGAAACCCATGTATTCCTTGGAACAAAGAGCCAGAACATCATTGCACGCGTGCAGGCATCCTCTAAGGAAGGCTTTAAACTTGGCGAAACCGTTAACTTCAAGCCCTCTATGGAACGCTGTAAGTTCTTTGCAAAGAACCCGGAAGATTTGGACGAAGAACTCAACATCTGCGAAAAAATCGATGCTCCGTGGCTTGTAAACCCCCTCACAGGTGCTGTTGGATACGATAAGGTAACTATCGACCATTCAATCGACCCTGAGGAAGCAAAGAAGGCCGCAAAAAAAGCTAAAAAAGCTAAGAAAGCTGCAAATTAAGTTTGCCGCCTCTTAGGTGCAAGACCGTCGGTCAAAAAGATCGGCGGTCTTTTTTTTATCCTTCAGACCGCCCCTTACTCTGTAAGACTCCCGGTCAGCATACTCCTTCATAAAGCACCGCACAATGTTACCCGTAAGTTGTCTGAAAACGGGCGCGTAGTGGGAAAGGGTGTACGGACAACATCTGCACAAGCGAAGCGCGGAAGCCGTTGCCCGTACACCGTTTTTCACGAAAGCGCCCGTTTTCAGACAGTTACACGATTTAACATTGCGCAGCCCTTTTTCATTTGACGAACCCCATATGCCTGTGTTAAAATAGACTAAAGGCAACCTCTAAAACTGAAGTTTTTAGAGGCTCCCTAAAGAAATAAAACCATGGTGGGGTGGGAATGAAGCTTAATTCTGTCGTATTGTACAAGAACAATGCAGCCTTTGTTACGGCAGAAGTTGCAGGCGGAAAGTATACCGTTAAGTTCCAGACAGCAGAAAAAACTCAGACTAAGCCGGCTTCTTACGGCGAGCAGAATGTCCGTGACAAGGATGTCCTCTTCCTGTGCGAGGGTGGCACATCCCTTCAGTCTGTCCTTTCCTGTGCCCAAGTGGCTCCCCTTGCACAAGACATGTACGAGCCTTCATCCTCCAACTCCCTTTCTGAATCCGTAAGAGAGGCATGGGAACTCCTTTGCTCAGACGAAGAAAGCACCAGTGCGGAGATTTCATTTAGCGACCTGTGGGCCTTGATTCGCTCTACAAAAAATCCTGACGAGGCATATCTTATCTATTTGGCTCTTGCAAACACGGTTTACTTTAAGCAGAACTTGCGTGCCCAAATGGAAGGCCACCTTTCCTACAGTCCCCGTCCTCAGGAAGAAATAGACGCTCTAATTAAAAAGGCTTCCGAAAAGGGTAAGGAGGCAGAACTTCACCAACAGTTTATCCAGCGCCTTAAGCAACACAAACTGCTTCCCGAAGACTCACGCTACATGGGCGATGTAGAGGCTCTTGCCTTGGGTAAGACTGACAAAAGTCGAACCCTTCACGATGCCCACATAAAGGAAACTCCAGAGCGTGCCCACCGTCTACTTTTGGAAACCGGTATTTGGGACATTACAAGAAACCCTTATCCCGTACGCTGGGGAATCTCCCTGCAGTCTGCACAGGAAAGTCTTGGTCCTGCACCAGAAGAAGAACGCTACGAGGTTCCCGGTGAAAGTTACGCCATAGACAGCCAGTGGTCCGCTGACCCTGATGATGCTATAGGCTTTGATGGAAAGTATGTCTGGGTGCACATTGCGGATCCTGCTTCCTCAGTGCTTCCCGGTTCTTCCATTGATGAATCTGCTAGGGCAAGGGGGTCAACCCTCTATCTTCCAGAACGGACAAGTCGCATGCTTTCTGAAGAGTCCCTATCTGAATACGCCCTTGGACTTACCCAAAAGAGCAAGGCACTTTCTTTTAGAATCCTTCTTGCTTCTGACGGTTCAGTGGAAGAATGCACTGTGCTCAAGACTCTTGTTAGGGTAAGACGGCTTACCTACGAAGAGGCCGATGGAATGTCTCAAAGCCCAGAACTGAAGGACCTTTTCTTGATTGCGGAAGGCAACGAGCAGCGTAGGAAAAAATCAGGAGCGGTACAAATCACCCTGCCTGAAGTTCACATAAGCGTAGACCCTGAGACAAAAAAGGTAGACATAAGAGCTGACATTCACTTAAAGAGCCACGACCTTGTTCGGGAGATGATGCTTCTTGCAGGAGAGGGAGCCGCAAAGTTTGCATTTACAAACGGCATTCCCTTTCCTTTTGTAAGTCAGGAATCCCCAGACATTCCTCAGGAACTTCCACAAGGCCTTGCAGGACAGTTTAGGCTTAGAAAGTGCATGCGTAAGCGTTCCGTAGGTGTTACTCCTGCAATGCATTCCGGTCTTGGAATAGCAATGTACAGTCAGGTAACAAGTCCCCTGCGCCGCTATTCAGACCTTATTGCCCACCAGCAGCTTAGGGCCTTCATAGACGGTCGTCCCCTTTTGGACAGAGACACCATGTTGGAGCGCATAAGTGCAGGAGATGCCGCCGCAGCAGCAGCCCACAAGGCAGAGCATAAGAGCGAGCAGCACTGGACTTTGGTCTACCTTCTGCAGAATCCCAACTGGGAAGGGGAGGCCATATGTGTTGACAAAAGTGGAAAACAGCCACAGTTCTGTATTCCATCACTTGCAATGGAAACATTCTTTACACCTAAAGAGCAGGTCCAGTTGAATGATGCCGTGCGCGTAAAGGTTTTGGAAATAAACATAAGCGAACTTACCTGTACCTTCGTGCAGGTTTGACTTTTAGGAGATTGTGTATGTTCGATTTTAATTACATTTTTGGAAAATATGAAATCAGTTCTATGAACAAGGTTCTTACCTTTATTCCCAAGGTTCTTACCTACCTAATTCTTGTGGGAGTTTCCCTTGCCGAAGTCTTTATAGAAGAGTCTCCCGTAATGCTGGTGGTTTTCCTTGTACTGCTTTTGGGGCTTCCCCTTCTTTACCTCTTGCTGGAAAAGTTTGCCCTTAGGAACAGCCTGCTTGACTTAAAAGACTCTCTTGGTCAGGATGTGCATGTGGTGTTCAGCGGAGACAGCGTAAAGGTGCGCACTTCAAAGGATAACGAATTCGACATAAACAGCGAGCATGACATGAAGGACATCCGTAGCGTGTGGGAAACTGGTAAGGATTATTTTCTTTTTGTGTCACGAAACGAATTTTACACCCTGCCCAAGTCCTCCCTTAAGACAGGAACTCCAAAGGAATGCACCCTCTACCTTAAGGAAAAACTTGGCTCTCGGTACAAGAGACGCATAGCCCTTTAGAAAAACTTTCGCATATTGCCCTCCAGCGTTTTTTTTGCTATCATGCTACCATTATGATAGTAATGAAATTCGGCGGAAGTTCCGTCGCAAATGCAGACCGCATCCGTCATGTGGCATCCATTATCAAGGCCTACGAAAAAGAACGCCCTGTTGTCGTTCTTAGTGCCATGGGCGACACTACAGACCATCTGCTTGAGGCAGCAGACCTTGCAGTAAAGGGTACTGTAGACATTCATAAGGTTGAACAGCTTCATAGGGATACCGCAAGAGAACTGGGCATTACCGTTCCCGCCATTGACGAACTGCTTTCGGAATTAAAGACCCTCCTTACTGGAATAAGCATGCTTAAGGAACTTACCCGACGCACAAGAGACTATCTTGTGTCCTTTGGTGAGCGCATGAGTGTGCGCATTATGGCTTCATATCTTTCTTCTGGGGGAACAGCCGCTAGATTTTATGACGCATGGGACATAGGCATGGTAAGCGATTCCAACTACATGTCAGCCGAACTTCTTGACGAGGTTTGGGAAAACATACCCAAGGCCCTTTCTTCCTATGCAGAGGGAAGCCAAAAGGAAATCCCCATTGTTACAGGATTCATTGCAAAAGACAAGAAGGGAATCATTACCACTCTTGGACGAGGCGGAAGCGACCTTAGCGCAACCATGATTGGTGCTGCCATGCATGCAAAGGAAATTCAGACCTGGAAAGATGTAGACGGCATAATGACTACAAATCCACAGATTGTTAAGGAAGCTCGTCCTGTTCCCGAAGTAACTTACGAAGAGGCTCAGGAACTTGCCATGTTTGGCGCACAGGTTCTCCATCCTCGAAGCATGATTCCCTGCCGCAAGACAGGAACTCCAGTTAGGGTAAAGAACAGCTACAACATAGAAAGCCCTGGTTCACTCATTGTGGAATCCCACACAGGTGTCCGTCCTCCTGTAACTTCAATCACCACTGTAAAGGATGTGACCCTTATAGACATTCAGTCCAGCCGTATGTTGGGTGCCTCAGGTTTCCTTGCCCACATATTCAATCAGTTTTTAAAATGGGAAATAAGCATTGATGTGATTGCAACTTCTGAAGTTTCTGTAAGCCTTACCGTAAACACAAAGAAAGACCTTACGGGGCTTATGGAAGACTTGGCCCGTGTTGCGGAAGTTCATGCCAAAAAGAACAAGGCTATCGTAACAATCATCTGCGATGCTTCACATTCTTCACACATTTTGGAGCAGGCCTTTGCTGCTCTTTCTAAAAACGGTATAAATGTTCAGATGATAAGTCAGGGTGCGAGCAAGGTAAATATTAGCATGCTGGTAGAAAGTTCAGAAGCTGAAAAAGTTGTGCGCATTCTGCACGAAGCCCTGTTTGCATAGCAGGACCTTTTAGGGGGATGTATGAAAATTGCACTTGTCGGTTACGGAAAAATGGGACACATGCTAGAGCAGGCTTCCCTTTCTTTTGGTCATGAAGTTGTGGCGACAGTTGACCCGTTTGCCAACGATGCTTCCTGTAAGGTAGAGGCTGGAAATGCTTCTTCATTAAGGGATGCTGTTCTTAAAAACGGAGCGGAGGGAATTATTGAATTTACTTCTCCTTCTTCTGTTATGCAGAACATAGAGGCACTTCTTCCGTTAAAGCTCCCTCTTGTTGTAGGCTCTACCGGATGGACCGACAAAGAAGATCAGGTTGCATCCCTTGCTGCTTCTACAGGCGGAACCATAATGCGCAGTGCAAATTTTTCAATCGGAGTAAACCTCTTTTACAAGATTGTGGAGGAGGCTTCACGGCTTGTTTCTAACTTTGAGGAATATGATGTTGCTGTCTGGGAAATGCATCACAATCAGAAGGCTGACAGTCCGTCGGGAACCGCCCTTGATGTTGCGCGCAGGGTAATGGCTGGAAACTCTTCAAAGACAAAAATCGTTACCGATGCCTTCCATGAGCGTCCTCAGAAAAACGAACTGCATGTTTCTTCCACACGGTGCGGTTCTGTGCCGGGAACCCATACTGTCTTTTACGACAGTCCTGCCGACACCATAGAACTTACCCATACAGCAAGAAGCCGTCTTGGATTTGCAAACGGTGCTGTTCATGCCCTTGAAAACCTTAAGAAATTCCTTGATGAAGGAACTCTTGCTCCTGGAAAACTTTACGGAATGTCGGATGTTTTCCCCGGTATGTTCTAGAACTTCACGGTCTGGCTTTAGGCCAAGTCTAAAGTTTTTGTAAAATTCTGCCGAAAATAGCAGAGTATGAAAGTCCGTATTCTTAGTAAAAAAACACTGATTCTTGTACTCGCTATTTTTGCAGGATATTCCTGCATAGCCGCCCAGACACAGTCCTACACTGTCGTTAAGGGTGACACCCTTTATTCCATTAGCAGAAAGTACAGCATTGCCGTAAACGATTTGTGTTCGGCAAACGGAATTGGTCAGGACGGAGTTATAAAAGTAGGGCAGGTTTTGGTAATTCCCTCTGCAGGAGGAACTTCTTCTAGTGCGCCTCAGGAAATGTCAGCGGCCCCGGCGGTAAGGTCTTACGATGTTTACACCGTACAGAAGGGAGACACTCTTTACCGCATTGCAAAAGTAAACGGCATTACTGTTGATGAACTTAAAACACTTAACGAACTTACAAACGCCTCTGTTCTTAAGGTGGGGCAGACTCTTAAAATACCAGCTACAATAGTTGACACATCTTCCGTAACCCTTCCAGATTTGACTTCCAGCGATCCGCGCACATACTCGACAAAAAAGGGAGACTCTTCACTGGAGTGGCCTGTTCAGAATCCTACCGTAACATACATTCAGGGTAAGGTGAGCGGAGTTCAACTTAGCGCTCAGAAAAATGAGGCCGTTACTTCCATAAGAGCAGGCACAGTAATGTATGTGGGAAACTACCGTGGCTATGGTCAGGTTGTGTTTGTTCAGTCAAAGACAGGACACATCTATGCCTATGCAGGCCTTGGTTCAATTTCTGTTAAAAAGGGTGATTATGTGGTGTTTGGCGACACTCTTGGTACTGCGGGAACAGACAGCATAAAGGGTACTTCCCAGATTTCCCTTATGGTCTTCCTTAAGTCTAATCCCATTGATCCTGCTAAGGCTCCTAGAGGTTAGCCGCATCCATGCGGCTAACCTCTTCCTAGTTTTTTGCTTTGCAAAAAACTAGCGTTACCATATGATAAGAAATTGAAGCGCCATCCATGGCGCTTTTCTTTTTAGAGATGCGGCTAACCTCTTCCTAGTTTTTTGCTTTGCAAAAAACTGGCGTTACTTTATGGTAAGACTGTGAAGCGCCATCCTTGGCGCTTTTCTTTTTAGAGATGCGGCTAACCTCTTCCTAGTTTTTTGCTTTGCAAAAAACTAGCGTTACCTTTTTTTACAGTTGCAGACTTCTAGCAAAAAAATGCTTGCTAAAATCAGAATTCGGGTTATAATTAAAGCATACTAGAAAACAAGGAGTTTTTATGGCTAAAGGAAAAGATTACTTTGGTATGGGAAGACTTATCAGTGTTATTTTTGCACTTATTCCCGTAACATCATGGCTGTTTGGTGTGGTAACACGCTTTAAAGAGAAGAAATATGTTGCGGCAATACTTCGCCTAGTATTGGGCTGGAACATCATTTGGGTTCTTGACTTCCTGCTCATGCTCTTTACTGGAAGCATCCTCAGAATTCTTAATGTCTGAGTCTTATAATAAGATGCAAGACCGATGTGGCCTCCTGCTGCATCGGTTTTTTTATGCTGTTTAAAAAAGTTCCTGCTGTCCGGTTTCTGTAACTAGTGCCTTAAACAGATTTAGCCCCTCTTGCGCCTTGTAGTCTTTCTGTCTGTCTAGAGTGTCCTTTATTATCCGCTTAAAAACTTCCATGCAAACCCTTGCGTCATCGTCTGCTCTGTGTGCGGAACGAACTTCTATGCAGAATCTTTCTGCAAGGGCCTGCAGTTTGTATTTTCCTTTTCCGTTCTGTCCGTCATTTGCAAAATCGGGATAGGCCCATCTTGAAAGGGGCAGTGTGTCTATGACCTGATTCTTTAGGCAGGGGAATGACATGCGCTCAAGTTCTGCATTTATAAATCCCATGTCAAAGGGAGCGTTGTGGGCTATGAGCACGCTTTTCCCAATAAAGTTTAAAAAAGGAGGGATTGCATTTGCGGCAGGAGGACAGTCCTTTACCATTTCTGGAGTGATGTGGGTAAGTTCCACCAGTCGGGGAGGAATTTCCACCGGTGGCTTTATAAGGCAGTCGAATGTAGAAACTACGCCGTCAGCTGTAAACTTAACGGCGCCAATTTCCGTCAGAAAATCAGTTTCTTTTTTTAATCCTGTTGTTTCCGTGTCGAAAGCTACAAACACCGTGCCGCTGTAAAACAGGTTTGCAAGGTGTCTGTAGTTTCGGAACAGAGCAATTTTATTTTGCTGCATTTAAAACCGCATTGATTTCTTGGCAGATTTTGTCGCAGAGCTGGGCGGCGTCTTTTTTAGCGGCTGCAAGTGAATCATCGCTTGCAGAGGCAACTGGAGTTACGCTGTTTACATAGAACTTGATTTTTGGCTCAGTTCCGCTGGGGCGTGCGCTTACAATTGTTCCGCCTTCAAGGAAGAACTGAAGTACATTGCTCTTTGGCCAAGGAATTGAATTCTTTGCAGAAGGATTTGCAGGATCAAATTCTACGCTTTCCTGTACATCGCGGATTTTAAGAACTTTCTTTCCGCCTAGGGTTTTAAGTCCTTCGGTGCGGAGTTTTGTCATTATTCCGTCCATAATTTTTGGTCCGCTTACGCCTTCAAAGTACTTGCTAATTGCGCGGTCTTCAAAGTATCCGTGGGTCTTGTAAAGGTCGTTAAGACGCTCAAGAAGGCTCTTTCCCTTGCTTGTCCAGTAGAGTGTCATTTCGGCACACATTGCGGCGGCAGAAACACCGTCCTTGTCGCGGCAGGCTGTTTCTACAAGGTAACCGTAGCTTTCTTCCAGACCAAACACATAGTGTTCCCTTCCAACCTTTTCCATTTCTCCTTCTTCAAATGCAATCCACTTGAATCCGGTAAGAACTTCCTTTACGGCAACATTGTAACTCTTTGAAATTGCGTCTACAAAGGGGCTTGTTACAATGGAACGGATGAGCACTGGGTTTGCAGGCATCTTGTTGAATTCTTTTTTGGAAAGAAGTACATAGTCTGCAAGGAGAGCGCCCATCTGGTTTCCGCTTACAAGCACAAAGTTTCCGTCTTTGTCGGGGAAGGCTGTTCCAAAGCGGTCTGCGTCTGGGTCGGTTGCCATGACAACATCAGCCTTTTCTTTTTTTGCAAGATCAACAGCCATTTTGAGTGCTGGTGCTTCTTCTGGGTTGGGCTTTTCTACAGTGGGGAAGTTTCCGTCACCTTCGCGCTGTTCGGGAACAGTGATTACATTAAGTCCCAAATCTCCAAGAACCTTTTCTACATGCATTGCACCTGTTCCGTGAAGGGGAGTATAGACAACTTTTACGCTAGATGCCTTTTCTTTTATAAGCTCGGGGCGGTAAAGTTCGGCCTTTATCATTGACTGGAATTTTTCGTCAACTTCCTTATCGATTAAAACAAGCTTTCCCTGCTTTACTGCTTCTTCGCGGCTTATGAGTTTTGCTTCTTTTACGGCATTTACTTCGTCAATAATTCCCTTGTCGTGGGGTTCAACAACCTGAGCACCGTCTGCCCAGTATGCCTTGTATCCATTGTACTTGGGAGGATTGTGGCTTGCTGTTACCACTACACCAGTCTTGCATCCCAGTATGCGGATTGCATAGCTCAGTTCGGGAGTGGGGCGCATTCCTGTAAAGAGATAGGCCTTGATTCCGTTGGCTGCAAAAACCCTTGCCGTAATGTCTGAAAACTTGTCGTGATTGTTACGGCTGTCGTAGGCGATACATGCGCTTAAGGTTCCAGCCTTTGCTTCTTCGGGGAATGCCTTGATGATGTAGTTTGCAAGTCCCTGAGTTGCCTTTGAAATGTTAAGGGGGTTCATGCGGTTTGTACCGCCGCCCATTATGCCGCGGAGTCCGCCTGTTCCAAATTCCAAGCTGCGGTAGAAGCGGTCTTCTAGTTCTTCCATTGCACCTGGTTTATCTTTTCCTGCAACAAGTTCTTCAACTTCCTTGCGGAATGATTCGTCTTTTTCTTCTGCAATATACTGCTTTGCGCGGTCAAGAATTTCCTGTTCGTTCATACATCCTTCCTTATGAATTCAATCGGCGCATTGTAGCATATTTGTATTTTTTTTTCCAGTATGTAATTGACAGAATTTTATTTGTAGATTAAAAGTCTACCTTCATCCTGTAATGCTTGCACTGATTGCCTTTACCGTTGTTCTTTCAGCGTCAGTTTGCATTTTCCATACATGCTGTTTTTATACTTGCTGTGTTTACATACAGTTCCTGGCTCATCAGACTTGAAAAATGTTTGTTATAGAACAGATTGCGGCCCAGACAAACCTTCTTGCAATGAATGCCGCCATAGAAGCCGCCTATGCAGGAGAAAAAGGAAAGTACTTCAAAGAATAGGGCCGCCGTAATCAAGCTGACTCAGGAAATGGAAAAGTTTAAAATCTCCTAGGAAGGCCGAAAGGCTTACTTGCTGTTCATTTCCTCAAGATACTTTTGCATCTCGCTTTTTTCTTCCAAGTCTTCGTCCCTTTTGTCTACAGAATCCGCCTTTTGTATTAGTGAGGTTTCCCATTCCAAAAGCGAAGCCTCCTGATTTGGAGAGTCTCCCTTTACATCGCAGAGAATTCTAAATACTGGTTCAGTTCCGCTGGGCCTCATCCAGATAAATGCAAGGGGATTTTTATCTTTGTCAAAAAAGCGCACCTTTAGTCCGCCTGTTCCGTTGTTCCAGTCTAGAGTTCCTGTTTTTTCGGTAAGTCCGTTTGTGGTAACAGCATCGTAAAAGACTATGCCGTATTTTTCTTCAAGTTCGTCTTTTCGCTTGGCCCATTCGTTCTGGAAGAATTTTTGAAACCTTAGCTTAAGCTTTCCCTTGTCTTCGGTCTGAACCTTTAGTACCGCCCGCTTTTCGCTTACTCCCGTAGTGGTGTACTTGGGAAGAGTTGCAATTATGTCGGCCAGAGTAAACTCGCCCTTGTAAAGTTCTTCCTGTCCGCTCTTTTCGCACCACAGATGGAAGAGACCTTTTTTTACGGAACTGTCTTTGTTAAGGCTGTCCCGAATTGTAAGAAGTTTTACCAGTGCAAAAATTGTTGCAAGAGGATCACGAACGCTGGAGGGGTAGGTTATGTTTCCTCCGTTGGAGCCTTCTCCTAAAATGCGCACGCAGTATCCCTCGCTTCTTTTTTTTCTGGCAAGATTTACCACATTTGCCTCTCCAACTTCTGCACGGAAGACGCTGGCACCGAACGCGCTTGCAATTTCTTCTATGCGCATGGAAGTGGGGCAGTTGACGCTTACCGCAAGAGGCGAGTCATCAGAATTTTTTTTGTCATCTCTTTTCCATGTTTCGTAGGAAAGTTCCGAAAGAACGCAGAGAGCAAAAACTTCCTGAGCAGGAATGGGAAGGGCCTTTTTAAGTTTTTCGTTCCAGTAGACTATGTTTCCCCTATCACCATCGCAGTCAGGCATGTAGCCCAGCCTTACATCCGTCATGCCTATATCCTGCAGTTCTTCCATTTTTTTTGCGCAGTGTACCAGATTTTCTGGTTCTGGAATTATTGCATGCACTATTTCGCCTGGAATGTCGTTGAAGGAGGTAAAGTGAATTCCTGTTTCGCTTATGAAGTCCTTGTCTATGCAACAGGCGCGTGAAGAGCCGTTCATGTCGCACACTATGGAAAGCGGTGTTTCCTGTACCGACTGCCTTATGCGGTCAAAGAGGGCGTCCCTTTCTTTTGAGTTTTCGCTTCCGCTGATTACGGTTTTTATAAATGAACTGTATGCTTCAAGAGACGCCTTTTTAAACTTTGCGCTGTTTTTGTAAATTTGTGCTATGTCTTTTTCGGAGGCTGCATTTATGAGCATGCGAGCGTGGTCCTTTACATTTACAGCATTACATTTTTCTGTAAAACTTTCGGCCAGTTTTTTTGCTTCGGAACCGGGAATTACTCCGCCGTCGTTAAGTCCGAATTTTATTCCGTTGTGACCAATGGGATTGTGACTTGCAGAAATATAAAGAAATCCGTCCAAATCTCTGGCATAGGCCATTACTTCTGGTGCTGAAGCTGTTCCCAAATACTGAACCTTTATGCCACATCCGCATAGAGTGCGCAGAATTATGTCTGCAATTTTTTCTCCTGTGGGACGGGTGTCTTTTGCAACCGCCACTACAGGAGATTTTTTTTCAGTCTTCTGCGTAATGTACTGGGCAAAAGTTTTGGCAATAAGGGCACAGAGGCATTCGTTTGTTTTTCCAATCTGTTTGCTTCCGTCTTCTTCGTTACCGCTTTGGGCAAACACCTTTCGCCAGCCCGAGGCCGACAGTATCATGTTGTGTTCCATCTGTCACTCGTCCCCTTGGATTTATTCTGCGGGCACTGGATTTACAGGTTCATGCCTTGTAAAAAGGTTTACAAAAAATCCCTTTACGCTGTCCCATGCCTTGAATACATTCCATCCGTTTTTTGCAATGATGACTATTGCCGTTGCAACAAGAGCAATAAGCACTACGCACAAAATGAACCTTTTGATAGGGAACTTTTTCTGAGCAAATGGATCGTATGTGTCCAGAGTGGAATTCTTTGGACGCACTGCTGTCTTTGTAAGAAGAGAACCAAGTTTAAGACTTACCTTTGCGTTTCCGTTTACAGCCCATCCAGAGGCGTCAAGAATTGGACCGATGTTTCTCTGCCTAAGCTTCATCCACGCAAGGAACATGGAGGGAAGTGAAATGATGAGCAAAAGTCCTATGATAAACACAAAGGGCATGTAGGGTTTCTGGAACATTATGCCCAGCACCGTACCGACCACGGCAGAAATTCCGCTTACGGCAACACCTAAGGCTGCAACTGTTCCCAAATCTATGCCTTTCTTTGCAGTCATGTTTGTCTTTGCTTCTTCCGCAGCGGCTTTAGGCTTGTCTACGGCAGAGGCCAACTTGGAGTCAACCTTGCTTTCTGCATCTTGGGCGGCCTTTGCAATTTTTTCCTGAATCATTCTGGCAAGCTTTTTGTAAGGACTCCAGAAGGCCTCTTTTATGCTGATAGGATTTTCCACGATTTTTGTAATTGTAGCATCCCAGTCATTTCCGTCACGGTCATAGAAAAGTCCGTTTCTTCCTACCATAAGGTTGTCGCTGTTTCCTGCACTTACCATTGCCGCAATCTGCATAGTTCTGCCTTCGCTGGGTCTTTTAAGATCGCAGTAAAGAAGATAGCACTGGGCAAGGGGAGACATTGTAGCGTGTTTTGCACCATCGGTAACCTTAAAGCACAGGTCGCAGGAAAGTCCGTTAATGTAAAGTGTACCAGCCTGAAATACGGCATTTTTTGCAGGATCGTAAAAGTCTTCAAAGGAAACATAATTCCTTAGCAGGGTAACAAAGTCTCGGCGGTAAAGAATCATCTTCTTAAGGTCAAGGGTTGCAAGGGCAATTGGCGGATGTTTTTCTTCCTGTTCAAATGTCCAGGCAATAACCTGTTCAGCATCAGAGGCGAGAATTTCGTCCACCCTTTCCAATGGCAGTTCGCTTGCTCCGTTCTGGGGGCGTGCCTCGTACCACTTCATGTAGGGATCAAAGTCTGACTGAATTTTTTTCCATTCTTCGCAGTTAAGACCTGTCTTTCCTTCTCCGAAGATTGGTGCCACTACGGTCTTTGCAAATGTTTCAAGGGCGTCCTTCCATGCAGGGTTTGCACATTTTGTAAGAGGAAGAATTTTTTCTTCGTTTACGGCGGCTACAGGAAGTTGAATAAGTTTTTCCTTTGAAAGTCCGTCTGCAATTTGTGCGTTGAACAGATCCATTTCTTTCTGATGGAGGGTGTTAGAAATGTCGGTGCTGTATGAAGTTATTTCGCATCTGAGGAAGAACTCGTCAATTTTATCTTTTACTGAACGATATGCGCTTGCTGCGGCATCGGTGTTAAGGTTAAGAAAGAAAATTCCAGGGGCATCTTTTTGTGCGCTTTCACGCCATTCCTTTACGGCACGAATGTCTTTAAAGAAAGATTCAAACTGTTCCCTGTTTATTCCCTTTACTCCGCTGATGTCGTCGCAACCTCCTGTTAGGGTAACTATGTCTTTTACCACAAGGGCAGCAGCTTCGTCCTTAATTACTTCTGGGGGGATTACTCCGTCGCCGTTTATAATTGCAGGTGAAAAGAGCTTGTCGTTTACGGAAATGTCTGACAGTGAAATTTCCTTTGCATCATTTTTTCCCAGAATATCCAGCACAGCCTTTGCAGAATTTACTGGTGAATGTCCGCAGGCAAAGGGCTCTTCTGAAAGGGCTTCAAGGGGGATGCTGTCTCCTTCAGTCATGATGCAGGAGGGGTCTTTAAAGTACTTCTTTATGAAAGCAACTGCTTCAAGAATTTCGGCAACTCGTACGCGACCGTTTTTGTCGGTGTCAAGAAGTTTTAATGTTTCCTCGCTGAATTCGAGTCCAGTAACGGGGCATGCAAGGGCAACCCACAGTTTGGGGTCAAGAGTGTCCAGTTCAAGAACATCTTCTATTGAATTTATCTGTAACTGTAAAAGTCCGCCTGTTTGAACAAAATGCCAAGTGTGGTTTTTTCCTTTGATTTTCTTTGTCTTCATGGTTATGCTCCATATTTTGCGTGTCAAGTAAGTTTAAACAATCTGACTGTCCTTAGTCAAGACAAAGCATGGCAGGAAGAAAAAATGGCGTAACCTTACGGTAGGCAGAGCGTTTATTATACAGGAGGAATATGACCAGATGAAGCGCGCCTTACTTTCTTTCTGGATTGTCCTGTTTCTTACAGGAAGCTTTCTTTATGCTCAGAGTGTTCAGGGAGAAGAAAGGGCAAACATTGCCTACAGGGGTTCCCGCAATTACGAGCTTGTGGAACGCACTGATTTGCGCCGCTACGACAACGGAAAGTACATTGGACTTACCAGCCGCGAAGTCCGTTCCTTTATTACAAACAAGGGGGAACTTTACGACGGATTTTTTTATGTCCTGCAGCAGACAAAGCATGACGCGCGAAAAGTTAACCGAGGCATAAACGATTCAATTCCTTCTGTATTTACCATAGACGAAAACGGTGACCTTTGTATGATAGAAGACAACGGCTTTCCCTCCTTTAGAAGTTTTCCGGCTTTTACGGTTCACGAAGTTAAAAAGGGTGAGTCTTGGCATGCTTCGGCAAGCCGTGCTGTAGACCCTCTTGAAAAAGGCATATTTACCATACTTCCCATGTATGTTGAATACACCTACACGGGAGATTCCGTTACTGAATCTGGCGAAGAAGTTTTTGTTCTTACGGCAAAGTGGGCTACCCGTTACGGAGGTTCTGTCTGGGACGATGGGGGCGACCCTTCTCTGGTAAGCGCTCAGGGCTCTCACTCTGCAACAATGCATGTAAGTAAGGAAACTGGATGCGCCCTGGTGGTACGAGACAGCGTTGACGAGCAGTTTACTTATGCCAACGGAACTACGGTACGCTTTAAGGGAACAATCAGCCTGTTTACAAAATATCCTCCTGCAATAGACAGAAGCAAAATCTTTCCAGCTTTGGAACGCAGAGGAATCCTTACTAGCGAAGAGTCAGAGTCATTTATTTCGGGATGGCTTCCTTCTTCAGGGGGGGGCTCTTCATCTTCTGGTACTTCATCTTCAAAGCCAAAGGTAAGTGTTACCGGAAAAAAAGGCATATCTGTTTCTGATACGGATTCAGGACTAATGCTTACCATGCAGAACCTTCGCTTTAAGCCCGACAGTGCCGAACTTCTTGCAGAAGAAAAAGAGCGTCTTGACGATATTGCGGAAATTCTAAAGGAAGTTCCCGGCTCACTGTTTTTGGTGGAAGGTCACACTGCAAGTACAGGAAATCCTTCTGGAGAAAAAACTCTTTCTCTTGAAAGGGCTCATGCAATCGTAAACGCACTGGTTGCAAGGGGAATCCCCTTGGAGCAGTTTATATGCAGGGGAAGCGGAAGTTCAAAACCTGTAGCCTCAAACTCAACTCCCGAAGGAATGGCTCAGAACCGTCGTGTAGAAATTACCATTCTTGAATAGGACGATTTTTTGAGAGGCTATTTTTTCTGAATTGCGTATATTGCCTTTCGCGTAAGAGAACGGGGCAGAATTTTAAGGAAGAAGTGCATGAACTTTGCGGTTAAACCGGGGACGGCAATGGCCTTGTTTTTTATCAGCTTTTTATAGCCGTATTCCGCCACTGACTTTGCGCTTGTTTTTGTAAAAGCGTGGGCAAATGCGGTTCCATCCAGAGCTGCAAGTTTTGTAAAGCCTGTGTTTGCAGGACCAGGACAGAGGGCTGTAACGCAGACTCCGCTCTTCTTTAATTCTTCATGAAGGGACTCTGAAAGTGAAAGTACAAATGCCTTTGAAGCGTAGTATGTGCCCATTAGGGGACCGGCACTAAAGGCTGCAATGGAAGCCACATTCAGTATGTAGCCTCGGCCTTTTTCTTTCATGAGGGGAGCATAAAGCCTACAAAGTTTTAAAAGTGTTAAGGCATTAAGGTGAACCATGGAGTTTAGTTTTTCCATATCTGCACTGGCAAATTCGCTCCAGTCACCATAGCCTGCGTTGTTTACAAGAGTTTCTATGTTAAGGTCAAGTTTTTTTGTAAAGGAGAAGACTTGGTCAGCCGCATCATCGGAAGACAGATCCATGGCAAGTACAAAAGCCTTTATTCCAAAATCAGCTTCCAGTTCCTTCTTCATGTTTTCAAGAACATCAGACCTTCTGGCTACGAGTAGGACATTGTTGCCCTTCTGTGCAAAAATACGGGCAAACTCCTTGCCGAATCCACTGCTTGCTCCTGTTATAAGTACGGCATTTTCCATACTCTGAGTATAGCAAAAAGTAAAGACCTGTTCAATGCGTTAAGATGTTGCCTAGGTATGTAACATGTGTTATGCTCAAATTATGGAACCATATATTCACACGGTACACTATTACGAAACCGACAAAATGGGAATTACCCACCATTCAAACTATATCCGCTGGATGGAAGAAGCTAGGGTTGATTTTCTTAATCAGATTGGATGGGGCTTTGACCGCATGGAAGAACTTGGCATTGCTTCGCCAGTGCTTTCTGTTTCAAGCCACTACAAGCATTCCACAAAGTTTGCCGACAAAGTTCAAATTGAAGCCTATGTAAAAGACTGCTCTGGACTAAAACTTTTTATTGGTTACGAAATGAAAAACACAGCAACTGGCGAGACTGTCTGTAACGGAGAGACATCTCATTGTTTTATGACATTGGAGGGTCGCCCAATCCGTCTGCAGAAGGAGTATCCCCAGTTGTTTGAAGCCCTTGACAAAAATCGCATTGAACACTGTACTGGGCAAAATAAAGCGTAGTGAAAAAAATTCTTGTACTGACATTTTTTGCCTTAATCTCAGGACTTTGTGCCGCCTTACCAAGTGAAGGTTTTCCTTCTCTTAAGCCAGAAGAAATTTCTGGTGGACTTATGGAAGCAGCCCTTTTCTTTTCTGATGTCAGTCCCCAAAGCCAACAGGGCCGTTTAGTTCTTGAGGAGTATGCTGGGCTTTCTAAGGAAGTTTCTTCTCCCTCCTATATGTCACTTTCGGAGAGGGAAAGGGGAGAAGCAATTCTTACCCTAATGTACGAAAAAGTACTTGACCGCTACAGTCTTAAGCAGTCTTCCATAGAAGTAATGTTCAGGGAGGGTACTTACAACTGCGTGTCTTCCAGCGTGCTCTATGCCTGCCTTGCCCTTGATGCAGGACTTACGGTTTTTCCTCAGATGACTACGGACCATGCCTTTTGCACCATTCTTGCGGAAGGAAAAAAATTTGATGTGGAAACCACAAATCCCTACGGCTTTAATCCGGGAGAAAAAAAATATGCTTCGGCGGATTCCAATCGTTACGCTGTAGTGCCAGCCAGAGTTTACAGTCAGCGTAAGGAATGTTCCGTCTACATGCTTGTTTCTCTTATTGCTCAAAACAGGGCATCTGTCTTTCTTGAGCAGAAAAATTACGAGGCCCCTGTTACCCTTATGCTGAACCGCTACGCCTATGTAAGGGCCAACGGAAGTAATTCAGAAGTTCAGTCTGCCTTTGACGGATTTCTTACGGCATGCAACAATTACGCCCTTGAACAGCAGCGCAGGGGTGAATATGAAAAGGCTCTTGTATGGCTTTCCCTCTGTCGCGAAACTGATTCCTCCTACTGGAATGGGACAATGCAGTCTGCCTACGACAGCATAACAAACAACCGCATTGCAGGACTGCTTAATTCTGGGAACTGGCAGGAAGCCCAAAAATTTCTTGATGAGTTTTCAAAAAATCTTTCTGATTCCGCTCTTGCAAAATTTAGAGGATATGTTTATCAGAAATATGTTGAGCAGACCGCCTATTCCCTTACTCCCGATCAGGCGCTTTTGTTTCTTGGGAAACAAAATTCAAATCCCCTTTCAAAACAAAAGGATGCGGCCTCTCTTATTGCAAGTCTTACGGAATACATGTGGAGTCAGAAAATCCTTGCCGCAGAAAATACTGGAGACCATCTGTCTGCGGTGGCCCTGGCCGATGAAGCCCTTAAGGTTCTGCCCTCCAGTTCATACATAAAGAAAATAAGGCAGACCTGTTTGGACAACTATGCCGTCACCGTACACAACCGCTTTGCAGACTTAGCAAACTCAGGACGCTACGAAGAAGCCCTTGCAGTTCTTGACGAAGGCCTTTCTTTCCATCCCTCCAGTGCAACACTAAAACGAGACCGCCAAACTTTAATCCGCATGATGTCCCACTAACCTGTTTTACAAGAGAGTCTGTTTCCTTGCACCTAACATGCTTTTTTGCTATACTGCCACCCATGACTTACAAGGAACTTGAACAGCCAAAGGCCGGAGACCGAGTTGTAGTTGGAATGTCTGGCGGAGTGGATTCTACTCTTACCGTTTTGCTTCTTAAGGAAAGAGGTTGCATAGTAACTGGTGTTACCATGTCTCTTTGGAAGGGGGACCTTGATATGCCTTCTGACGGAAGAATCCTCCACGACAGTTGCTACGGTCCGGGAGAAGAAACCGATATTGCAGAATGCAGGGCCTTCTGTCAGGCTAACGATATTCCCTATTTTGTAGTCGATGTTAAGGAAGCGTATCAAAAAGAAGTTCTTGACTACTTTAAGGCTGAGTATAGGGCTGGTCGTACTCCCAATCCCTGCGTAAGGTGCAATCGCTTTATAAAATTTGGCGCACTCCTTGCAGGTATAAAAAATCTTGGACTGGAGTATGACTACTTCTGCACAGGACATTATGCAAAAGTTGTGCGAGCTTCTGAGCCAGTGGGAAGCTTGTACGGCATTTCTTCTTTGCCCCATGCAGACGAAACTCCAGCACAGATTGCTTTTTCTAGCGACAGGGCAAAAGACCAGTCTTACTTTTTGTGTCGCATACCGTCGGCTGTTTTGGAAAAAGTTCGATTCCCCCTTTCTTCCTATACAAAGCAGGAAGTTTTTCGCATGGCAAGGGAAAGGAGCATTGCTGCCGCAGAAAGAGAAGAAAGTCAGGATTTTATTCCAGAGCCCTTCCTTGAGCAACTCTTTAGCGACAGACCTTCTGTTCCCGGCGACATAATTGATTTGGACGGAAATGTTTTGGGGCGTCACAGGGGTATAGAGCATTACACAATCGGTCAGCGGAGGGGACTTGGTGTAAGTTCGTCACAGCCCCTTTATGTTGCAAACATTGATGCAGTGCGCAATGTGGTCGTGCTTGCCCATGAAAGCGACCTTTACTGTTCCGCCCTTATTGCAGAAGACATTGTTTGGCCTGCCGACTTTGATCCTAACTGTGCCTTTGAGGCTCTGGTAAAAATTAGACTTGCTTCAAAACCTGTATCTGCAAGGCTTGAACCTTATGCTCCAAAGTCTGAAGAAGAATTTACAGGTAAGCCTTATTTGGTTACTTTTTCGGAACCCCAGCGAGCAGTGGCTCCAGGTCAGTCCGTAGTGTTCTACCGTGAAGGTGTTACTGCTGGTGGCGGAATAATTGCAAAGGCTATAGGCAACCTCTAAAATAATTTTCTTACCGTACATCAATCGTAAAGGATGCGGTCTTTGTTCCCGAGGGAAGATTTGTAATGTCGGAAATAGTAACCGTAATTATGTTTCTTCCCGGCGAAAGAAATACTTCTCCCAAAAGTTGCCTCTTCTGATCGGGATAAACTTCGCTAAGAGGATAGTCCGCATTTCCATGCACGCAGAGTTTTCCGTCCACTTCGCGAAGGGAGTCATACTGAATTGTTTCCAATGAAACTCCGTTAACCGAAATGTTGGTCCTATAGGGAACCGCAACATCCTGCCGCTCCCTATAAAGTCTGTATGTTCCTGAAGAAAGACTTCTTGTTTGGGAAAGACTGTAGGAAGTGTTTTGTTTTGAAACCGCAGTTATGCTTCCCATTATGAGGGGAAGTTCCTGTCCAACGCGGGGCATAAGAACTCTAGGATTTATGGTAACTTTATTCTGTGTGTCCAGCACGCTAAATTCAAGACTGCTCTGACCCTGCTGCCATCCTGAATTTCCGCTAGTACCCAAATACATGCCGGCTTCAACAGTGGGGCTGGCGGTAAGTTCTTGGGGAATCGTTTCTCTGTCAAGGTTTCCGTATACGGTAACAATGTCGTTGTCGTGGGAAACAATTATTGCGTTTCCTAAAGTTGACTCAAACCATCCGAAGGAATTTTCATGTTCCGAAATTACTGCAAGAACCTTACCGTCATCGGCAGCCTTTATGTCCGAATCATTTTTAAAAATCAGGGATGATTCTAGAGTGCCTCCCCTAAGTTGGGCAAAGTAGGAGTAGAAGGAATCTGATGCTGCTTCTTCCTGAGGCCAGTCAAAGGCAAGAAGGGGAACTGCAATTACTCCGGAGAGGACAAGAAAAATCAACATAATTTTTACCGAGGCTTTCATCTGCTTCTCCTATGAACGGGTAACTCTTACCTTTGAGATTTTGTTGTTTTTTCCCACAAACAGGGCGTCACCCCTTACCTGAATGAATGCGCTGTCTGCTTCAAAACTGAATGAGCCTGCAATGTAACGGGCCTCTTCCAGAATTGTAACTGTGTATGTGGAATCTTTTTTGCTAAGGACATATGCAAAATCTGATTCGTCGGATTCTTCAATCTGAATCACTTCGCCGTCAATGGGAATCATGTAGTTTTTTGAGGAGTTTATGTTTACCGATCCCAGCCCCTGGTCAGTGTCGTAAAATACTACAGGATGCCTTGAGCTAAATTTTACCAAAAGTTGTCTGCTGGTGTAGTCGCCTATGTAGTCGTGGTAGATTATCTTGCTTAAGTCGCCGGTTTTTCTTGCCACCACAATGCGCTGCCTGTTCTGTCCGCTTATGCATGCAATGGTGTTGCCGTCGTCAGAAATTGCCGCACCCAGTATGACCTGTGACTGAGAGCCTCCGGGGGTAAGGGTCTGGTTTTGCTTTCCGTTTTTTGTAAAGGAGACGAGGGAGCCGTCTGCAAAGCCTATTATGCGTCCGTTTTCTGAGGCAGAAAAAGCCGTGATGGGTGAGTATCCTTCGTACTGCCAGAGCTGTATGCCACCTTCTGTGTATTCGGTTACCGATGTTCCTCCGGGAAGAAATGTAAAGATTCTGTTCCCGTCAAAGTAAGGATAGCCTGGAACATTAAGAACATGCTGTTCACCTGTCTTGGCCGAATAGTAAATTGTAGCCGTGTTTCCCGAACTGTAGGAGGCGTAGTAGTTTGAAGAAATTGTACCTTTGAATGGAAATGAAATTGAGCTGACTATTTTTCCGTCCTGAGTAAAGTAGCCCATGGTCTGACCCAACTTAAAGGGAATGAGGATGTCGTCTTCAGAGGCAGTCTGGGGTGTGCGCTGAATGTCTTCGCTCCACTCCTGAGTAAGTTTTAGTTCCGTGTTTAGGGGACGCACCGCAAGCAGTACATAAAGCACGCAGAAGACAACTGTAAGTATTATGGGAAGCCTGCTCTTTTTCTTTTCTTTCATAGCCTTATTATATAGAAATCCAAAACCGTCTGCAAGATTCCTACTTTACAAGCAGTTTGTAGGCGTCAAGTTCTGTGGGAGCCTGAAGCAGGGAATCCCTCAGTTCTTGAGACTTAAGCTTAGTGCTAAAAAATGACAGTGTCTGGAGATAGTAGCTGTGCTGGTTGTGGGCTGCCGCAATCATGAAGAGAAGCCTTACCGGAATGTCGTCTATGGGTTCAAAGTCGGTGATGTCGGTTTTTGAAATGCCCACTGCCATAACTAGGTCGGTAACGCTTGCGATGCGCACATGGGGTATGGCTATTCCCCTGCCTATGGCCGTAGACATAAGGGACTCCCTGTGGATGATTTCTTCCTGCAGTTCCTCGGCGTTTTTTACCTGAGGGGCAAGGGCAAGTACCTGAGACAGTTTTACAAGGGCATCGTGCTTTGTGGAATAGTCAAGGAATACAACCCTTTCTGGAGAGAGTATGTTCTTAACCTGCACATCGATTTTTTCTGTGCGGGGGGAAGAAAGACGCTCGTTTACCCAGCGTTCAATTTCAGATTTTTTAAAGCGCCATACGGTACCAATTTTTCCGCTGGGAATTTCGCCCTTCTGTGCCCAGTCGTATACGGTGCGCTCGCTTACCCTAAGATAGTGTGCAACTTCTTCTATTGTGAGAATATCATCTTCCATGACATTTTTTTCCTTCTTTTTGCAAAGGGTAACATATTGTACGCTTTTTTGCAAGAGAGGTGAAAAGAGGCTATATGAGGGTGACAGGAATGCAGGACTGTCTTACTGACCGTAGAGGAGGGGAGGCTCTATGGGAATCCACTTGGACTCGTCGTCCTGGTCTTGGGCAACTTTTCCCCATGTAAGTCCTGTGGCTGTGGTTTCGCCCATAAGATACTGCTTTCCGCTTACGGTATAACTGTGTCCCGGATGGCTTGAGACAATTCCTGCTATGGCGTGGCTGTATTCTGCGCTTACGAACATGAGGGAGTCTACATTCATTTGCCTAAGGAGAACAAAAAGCAGCATGCTCCGGCTGTCACAGTCGCTTCCCCCTCCCTGCAAAATAGAAGGTATGCTGGCAAAGTCGCTTACGGTCTTTTCCCTTTCGTAAGACATTCCCTGAGTCCATGTAAGCAGTTTTTGAGCCAAATCAGTTTCGTCGGCACAGTCTGGAGAAATGGCATTGTATATGTCAAAGGCGGCCTGTTTTGTGCGCTGGTAGCTGTCTCTAAAAATCATCCTGTAGTAGCGCTGCCATGCTTCTTTCCATAACACACTGGTCTGGTAAAGGCACATTACATCAAATTCTCTTTCAATAAGATATTCCGAAGCCTCTCTGTCCGACGCGTTCATGCTTGTGGTAAAAGTCTTTCCGTCTATTGTAAGGGTACATTCAGTGTCTTCCTCGCTAGGAGGGTATGCGTATGCCGTTATGGGACCTGCCTCAAAGTAGGAACCCCTGTCTATGCAAAGGGAATCTAGAAGGCTTAGCATGTAGTTCCAGCACTGGTCTGCCTTGGTTTCTTCGCACCATGTAAAGAGAACAATTGTACCTGCGTCAAAGGCAAGCTGAGAGGCAACTCCTGCACCCTGACATTTTTTTCCGTTCAGGCTGATTGTAAATGTTGCAACTGCTGCCTCGCTGTTCCTCCAGTCAAAGCATTCGCTTGCACCATCTGCTCCCAGTGCGTCTAGAGTCTTGTCCAAAGCTTCCTGTGCAGTGGGATAGCGGCCGTTTTCGTATACGCGGAGAATTGCGCTTACGGGAAGTACTGCGCTTGCAAACTGATAGGCTGTTCCCTCATCGTTTTTTGCCTCAAGGTAAAATCCTTCGGGAAAGTCTACGCTGTATCCGTAGGATGATGAGTATTGTTGGCTTGCAAAGAGTTTTGGAGCGGACAAAAGGAGGGCCGCAAGTGCAATGAGTCTATACATTCTGCAAGTTCTAGTGCTTGTCATTTTTTTTCACCTCGATTATAGTGTCGGAAGATGTTGCCCGTTTCCATACTGTTTGAAGATAACGAACTCCTCCTTATAAACAAACCTTTTGGCCTTCCGGTACAAGGTGGAGCAGGAATTTCTCATTCTTTGGATCAGGAACTGTCTGCTTCTTTGGGCTATAAAATTCATCTGGTTCACCGTCTAGACAAGGACACCAGCGGACTGATGATTGTGGCAAAAAATGCCCAGTCGGCGGCAAAATGGACAAAACTAATTTCTTCCCGTGGGGTAAAAAAGGAATACCAGGCCATATGCATAGGGCTTCCTACTGTCTCAAAGAATTCAGGGAGCGGAACCCTTACCACAAGCGTCATTGCTCACGGCAGGGAACAGGAAGCAAGAACCGACTTTACCCTTATTTCTAGCGGAAAAGTGGGAGACATACAGCTTTCCCATCTGTCTCTCAAACTTGGAACAGGTCGTATGCATCAGATTCGCATTCAACTTGCCTCTTCTGGCGCACCCATTGCAGCCGATGACCAGCACGGCAACTTTAAACTGAACAAGAACCTTCGCAAACTGGGAATAAAAAAACTCTGTCTAGCGGCGGTAAAACTTACACTTCCGCTTTCTGACGGAGAAAAAGTTTTTGAGGTGCCTCTTCCAGACCACATGAAGGAAGCACTTTTACTCATGCAGGGGGACGGCGGTGCAGGTTGACTTAACAAGAGGTTCCGTCCTTAAAAACATTGCAGTGTTTTCCCTTCCTTATCTTCTCTCGTACTTTTTGCAAACTCTTTACGGAATGGCTGATCTTTACATAGCAGGTCAGTTTAACGGTGCGGATGTAATCAGTGCCGTCGCAATAGGAAGTCAGGTTCTTCACATGCTTACCGTTATAATCGTGGGGCTTTCCATGGGAGGCTCCGTGCTTATAGGTCGTGCCGTGGGTGCAAAGGATGAGTCCAAAGTGTCTTCCACTTCTGGAACAATGATTGTACTTTTTGCCTTTTTTTCTGTAGCGCTTACAGTCATCCTCCTATTTTGTGTAAATCCCATAGTAAGTCTCATGTCTACTCCAAGGGAATCTGTAAAGGAAACAGAACTTTACCTTACCATATGTTTTTCTGCGCTTCCCTTTATTACTGCCTACAATGTGATTGCATCTCTTTTTCGCGGACTGGGAGATTCAAAAAGTCCCATGTTCTTTATTGCCTTTGCCTGCATTTTAAACATACTACTGGACTTTGTCTTTATGGGTGTCTTTGGAATGCAGGCTTCCGGGGCCGCCCTTGCTACTGTTATTTCCCAGTTTGCAAGCGTTGCAGTTTCTTTCTTTTTTATAAGAAAAAAACGCTCAGGGCTTAACATAAAAAAGGAAGACCTAAGGCTGAATAAGGGAGTGGCCCTTTCTCTGCTTAAGATAGGACTTCCTGTTGCCTGTCAGGACGGATTTATTCAGGTTTCTTTTCTGGTGATTACCATAATTGCAAATCGTCGTGGTGTAAGCGTTGCGGCAGCGGTGGGCATTGTAGAAAAAATAATCAGTTTTCTTTTTCTGGTTCCCTCTACCATGCTTTCTTGCATTTCTGCCATTGCTTCCCAGTGTCTTGGTGCCGGTGAGTGGGGCAGGGCAAAAAAGACCCTCTTGTACGGAACCTGCATTGCCGTAGGAGTGGGTGCTCTGTTTGCGCTTTTGGGTAATCTGTTTTCTGAAGCCGCGGTGGCCCTTTTTACCAAAGATGCAGATGTAGTTCGATTCGGCTCTCAGTACTTCCGCTCCTATGTGCTAGACTGCATTGTGGCGGCAGTGCACTTTTCCTTTAGCGGATATTTCTGTGCAACGGGACTTTCTCTTGTTTCCTTTATTCACAATGCGCTTTCCATCGTGCTTGTGCGCATACCTGGTGCATGGCTTTCTGCAAAACTTTGGCCCGACACCCTTTACCCCATGGGACTGGCCGCTCCCCTTGGCTCACTGCTGTCAGCCTTAATATGCGTGGCAGTCTTCCTTTGTTACGAAAGAAAGAAAAAGTTTCGCAACTATTCTGCATCATAGGCTTGTTTTTCCGAGAGTCTTCTGTTTCTCTAAATACTTTCTCTTTCCTCTCCTTACCCTGGCTAAACCTGCAAATGCTTATATTGACCTCCCCCAAAAATAGGTATATACTTAAAAATATATTAAATTTTTAGGGGTAAGACCGTGTCTGAAAATTCAACCGCCAAATCGAAGAGAGTTCCGCTTGCAGTCAAATTCCTCATCATGTTTGTAATCGTCGTTTTGTGCGCAATTACATCGACCGGAATCATAGCCTATAAGTCCGCATCAGATGGAATGCGGCAGAGTGTGTACAAGCAGCTTGATGCTGTGTCTTCTGATGTTGCCCATCAGATTTCAGCAATAAACGAGCGCCACTTCCAGACTCTTCATGCTCTTGCAGCCCTTGACTTTCTAAAGGACGACTCCAAAACCCTTTCAGAAAAACAGGCTGAACTTTCCGCTGTAGCAGCCGCTGTTGGCGAAAACGCGCAGAATGTTGCATTTTACGACAGGGAGGGTAACGCAATTACGGCAGATGGTCGCCTTATGAATTTTGCAACCCGACCTTATTTTTCTCAGGCATTTGCAGGAAAAGATTTTGTTTCTGATCCAGCATACAGTACCGTTACAGATTCCATTCTCCAGCATTACAGTGTTCCTGTTTACGCAAATAACGGTTCTGTATGTGGAACTGTTGTTATGGTCATTTCTGGCAACGCACTTTTGGAAACCATACTTAAAAACGACTTGGGTGGAGGAATGTTCCCTTCAATCATCAACCGCGTTTCTAAAGTTACTGTTGCAAATGCAAACGCCGACACTGACGAAAACGCAAACGAAGGCGAAATAGACGGCGAAACAGGATTGGGTCTTGTTTTGAATCATATTTTTGAAGGACGCTCTGATGTGGAGGACTTTACCGACCCCAACATAGGCGTTCACTTAATTGCTTCCTATAAGCCCATTGACAGTACAGACTGGACTGTCTTTGCAGTTGCTCCTTACGACTTTTACTTTGCAGCCCTTAAGGGACTTCAGATTAAACTTATAGTCATAATGATTGTTGCCATTATTGCTTCTATACTGATTGTAACTTTCTTTGTTCGCGTACTCATAAAACCCCTTAAGACCGTTAAGGATTCAATCTCTACCATTGCAAGCGGAAACGCAGACCTTACCCAGCGCATTGAGAATACTTCCAACGATGAAATTGGCGATGTGGTAGACGGATTCAACTCTTTTGTAGAAAAACTTCACGGAATTGTTTCAAACCTGCAAAAGTCAAAGAACTCCCTTACAACTGTGGACCGGGATTTGCAGACAAGTACTCAGGAAACTGGAGCCGCTATTTCCCAAATTATTTCAAACATCAAGAATGTAAATGCTCAGGTTCTTAGCCAGGCTGATTCTGTGCAGGAAACCGCAAGTGCCGTTAACGAAATAAGTTCAAACATTCAGTCTCTAGAAAAGATGATTCAGGCTCAGTCTGCATGTGTGTCAGAAGCTTCTTCTGCTGTAGAGGAGATGATTGGAAACATTAATTCTGTAAATGTTTCTGTGGGTAAAATGATAACTTCCTTCAATCACCTTTCTGAAAATTCAAATAACGGAATGCAGACTCAAAAAAATGCAAACGAGCAGATTCTTCGCATTGTGGAACAGTCCCAGATGCTGCAGGATGCAAACGTGGCCATTGCAAGCATAGCAAGTCAGACAAACCTTCTGGCCATGAACGCCGCAATTGAGGCAGCCCATGCTGGTGAGTCAGGAAAAGGTTTTGCTGTTGTTGCTGACGAAATTCGCAAACTGTCCGAAACTTCTTCTGTTCAGTCAAAAACAATCGGTGCGGAACTTAAAAAGATTCAGGACACAATTAAGGATGTGGTGTCTGTTTCTGATGCAACAAACACCGCCTTTACTGCTATCTCTGCAAGTATCGAAGAAACCAGTCAGATAATTGACCAGATTAAATCTGCAATGGAAGAACAGCAGACTGGCTCAAAGCAGATTATTGGTTCGCTGCAGACAATGAACGATTCCACTTCGGAAGTTAAGGCCGCATCTCAGGAAATGACTAGGGGTAACGAACAGATTCTTGCCGAAGTTCAAAAACTACAGAATGCAACCGAAAGCATTAAAGACCTTATTAGTGAAATGCATTCTGGTGCAGAACGAATTACAGAAACAGGCGAATCCCTTTCAAAAATTTCTGGTAATGTTGCAGAAAACATCCATCAGATTGGAAGCGAAATAGACCTGTTTAAGGTGTGATGAAAAGTGTTACGGCTTGACACAATTGCCACACTTTGCTATATTAAATTAACATTTTAATTCAGTTTAAGATGGAGCCCCAAAAAGGCTCCATTTTTTATAGGAGAACTTTTAATAGTGGAATACACGGAACGAAAAGACATTCCATACTTTACCGACTGTGCCGCCCTTGTAGAAGATGCAGGGTGCCTTCTTTTGGAACTTCAGGTTGTTCCCCAGCACGGTAATGTTCATGTTTCTGCCGTTATTTCCTTTTCAGACGCTTCAAAAGATATTAGCGTTGCAGACTGTTCAAAGGTTCATCATGCGCTTGCTCCAAAACTGCTTTCCCTTTTGGGAATAGACGAAGACCATCTTTCCATGGAAGTAAGTTCTCCCGGACTTGAGCGAAAGCTTAAGGATGCCTACGAATTTTCCCTATTTACAGGAGCGGCCGTTAAGGTGTGGGACAAGACTGAAGGTGACTGGAGGTCTGGTGTAATAGAGTCTTCCGATTCCAAGCAGGTTACATTAAAAGCAGAAGATGGCGGAACTTTTTCTGTTGCTTTTGAAAATATAGCTAAGGCGAAATTATTAAACACATAAAGGGGGCTTGATATGTCAGAAATGGCAGATGCAATCCGTGCGCTTTCCGCAGAAAAAGGAATAAGCGAGGATTCAATCAGGCAGACGATTGAAAACATGATTAAGGCTGCGTACAAGAGAACGTACGGAACCGCTGACAACTGTATTGTTTCCTTCAACGACGACATGACCGATGTAGCCGTCTATTCACGCAAGGTGATTGTTGACGGTGTATACGATCCTTCGCAGGAAATTGAACTTGAAGACGCTCTTAAACTGAGTCCCGAATGTGAGGAAGGTGACGAGATAGACATTCTTGTTGACCCCAAGGACTTTGCCCGTTCCGCAGTTTCTACAGGAAAACAGGCTGCTCATCAGGCTTTGAGCGAAAGCTTTAAGGACAACCTCTACAACGAGTACAAGGATAAAATTGGAACAGAAGCTATTGTGGGGTATTACCAGAGGGAACACAACGGTAACATTTATGTAAACCTGGGAAAGGTAGAAGGCGTACTTCCTGCAAAGTACCAGAGTCCCCGTGAAACTTACGAAAAGAACGACCGCATTAAGGCTCTTATCGTAGACATAAAGCGCACCAACAACGGCATTCAGCTTGTTCTTAGCAGGACTGACCCCCGTCTTGTAGAAAAACTTGTGGAAACGGAAGTTCCCGAAATTGGCGAGCAGCACATTGTGGGAATCCATAAAGTTGTACGCGAGGCTGGCTATCGTACAAAGATTGCCGTCTATTCAAATAAAATTGATGTTGACCCGGTTGGCGCATGTGTAGGTCTTAAGGGTGTGCGCATTCAGGCGGTTATCCGCGAACTTGAGGGTGAAAAAATTGATGTCCTTAAGTACGATGAAGACCCCCACGAATTTATTAAGAATGCCCTTTCTCCTGCAGAGGTAAAGAGGGTTGTTATTCTTGACCGTGACAAGAAGGAAGCCCTGGCAATAGTGCAGGACAGCCAGTTCTCTCTTGCAATCGGTAAGCAGGGACAGAATGTACGCCTTGCAAACAAACTGTGCGACTGGGCAATTGATGTTAAGACGGAAGAGCAGGCCGCAGAGCTTGACCTTACAGAAGCAGACAGCCGCAAAGCTGCCGAGACTCTGTTTGCAGAGCAGCCTGAGCAGGAAGAATACGAAGAAGTTACTGCCGTATCCCAGCTGCCCGGAGTTGATGCCCGTGTTGCAGACCTTCTTAAGGCTAGCGGAATGGATGACATTGAAGCCTTTATTGCCGCCTCAAAAGACGGTCGCCTGCTAGAAATTGAAGGTCTTACAAAAGAAGATGTGGATGCTGTCAATAAAATTATCAGCGAATCTGTTCAGTTCGAAGATGAGGATGACGGATCTGATGCAGGAGAGAGTGAAGAAGAGGGCTACTTCTGCCCTGAATGCGGTGCACGGATAACGCTCGACATGACGCGCTGTCCAAAGTGCGGTGTTGAACTGGTATTTGAAGAGGACTAAGGATAGAACATGGCGGATGAAGCAGAGAAAAAGCCTGGATTTGTATTGAACAAAAAAGAGAAGAAAAGCGATTCTCAGAGTCAGCAGACGGCGACCCCCGAACGCAAGAAGGTTGTCGTTGTAAAGCGAAAGCCCAGCACAACGGAGACCAAGAAGGACGGAATTCGTGTTGTTGCAAAAAAGGCATCTGAGTCATCCGCCAAACAGCCTCAGGAACCTCAGAAGGTGGCTACAGCAGTACAGGCTGCAAAGTCAGAACCTACTGAAGAAAAGAAGGATGCAGTTCGCACTTCCACAGCACCTGCAGAAAGTGCAAAGACCGAAAAGCCCCAGCACACAACATTTGAACTGCACAGCGCAAGACCAAATGTTAAGGCCGGAAACTTAAGCGGCTCTTCTCGTGGACGCTACGGAAACGGCGGTTACCAGAAGCGTGACGGCTCCTCATTTACTGGCGCTCAGGCTCGTGAAGGATATCGCAACAGCGAAAACCGAGGCGGCTATGGCGGACAGGGCAGAAGCGGTTACGGTGCCGGCGGTCAGAACAGACAGGGCGGCTTTGGAGGTCAGGGTCGCGGTGGCTATGGTCAGAACAGACAGGGCGGCGGTCAGGGCGGAAGACCAGGTTTCGGTTCTAAGCCAAGCATGGGCGGTCGTTCAGGATTTGGCGGTCAGGGTGGAAGACCCGGATTTGGCTCCAAACCAGGCATGGGTGTTCCACATCCCTCATACGGCGATGCTTCCCAACTTAACGGAAACAAGGGTCCTGCAAAAAAAGTTTTCAAGGGCAAGAAGCAGGTTTACAACAGAAAAGATCAGGAACAGGCCTTTGACGAGGAAGAACTTTACCAGAACAAGAAGAAGGTTGTTGAACCCGCAAGTTCAGTTCCTGAAAAAATAGACATCTTTGAAACCATTACGGTTGCCGATCTTGCAAAAAAGATGAACCTTAAGGCAAGCGAAATAATCGGCAAGCTCATGAGCATGGGCGAAATGGTTACAATCAACCAGACAATCGACAGCGATACGGCTTCAATCATCGCATCAGAATACAACTGCGAAGTTCATCTTGTAAGCCTTTACGACGAAACTGTTATCGAAAGTGATTCTGGTAAGGAAGGGGGAGTTCACACTCGTCCTCCTATCGTTACAGTTATGGGTCATGTTGACCACGGTAAGACAAAAACTCTGGATGCAATCCGCAATACAAATGTGGCTTCTGGTGAAGCAGGCGGAATTACCCAGAAGATAGGCGCATATCAGGTTTCTACTCCAAAGGGTGACATTACTTTCCTTGACACTCCTGGTCACGAAGCCTTTACTATGATGCGCGCCCGCGGTGCACAGATTACAGACATTGTAGTTCTTGTTGTTGCCGCTGACGATGGTGTAATGCCCCAGACTCTTGAGGCAATCCATCATGCAAAAGATGCAAAGGTTCCAATTATTGTTGCCGTAAACAAAATTGATAAACCCGAAGCAAATCCCGACAGGGTAATGACTCAGCTTTCTGAACAGGGACTTACTCCCGAAGCATGGGGCGGAGATACTCAGTATGTAAACATTTCTGCCCTTAAGAGGGAAGGTATAGACGAACTTTTGGATGCGGTACTTATTCAGGCGGAAATGCTTGAACTTAAGGCTCAGTTTGACTGCCGTGCCGAAGGAAAGGTTGTTGAAAGCCGCATAGATCAGGGCCGAGGTGTTGTTGCAACTGTTGTAGTAGAGCGTGGTACCCTTCATACGGGAGATCCCTTTGTTGCAGGAATTTATTCTGGTAGGGTTCGTGCCATATTTAACGACAGAGGACAGAAAATTAAGGAAGCAACTCCCTCCATGCCAGTGGAAGTTCTTGGCATAGAAAACATGCCTAACGCAGGCGATCCCTTCCAGGTTACAGAAACAGAACGAGATGCTCGTGCCTTTGCCGCAAAGAGGCAGGAACTTAAGCGCTTTGAGGACGCAAAGGCTGTTAAGCGCGTAAACATTGGAAACCTCTACGAGACAATAGAGCAGCGTGAAGTTAAGGAACTTAAAATCATTATCAAGGCTGATCTTCAGGGATCCGCAGAAGCTCTCAAGACATCTCTGGAAAAACTTTCTACTTCAGAAATCAGGGTTGCTGTTATCCACTCCAGTGCAGGTGCAATTAACGAAAGCGATGTTTCACTTGCCTCTGCAGACGACAACGCAATCATCATCGGATTCAATGTTCGTCCTACTCCCAAGGCAAAACTCCTTGCAGAAAAGGAAGGCGTAGAAATCCGCAAGTACAACATCATCTACAAGTGCGTGGAAGAAATAAAGCAGGCTATGGAAGGCATGCTGCAGCCAGATACAAAGGAAGAAGTTACTGGTATGTTGGAAGTTCGGGAAACTTTCCGCGTTCCAAAAATTGGACTTATTGCAGGATGTTATGTTACCAGCGGTGTAGTAAAGCGCACCAGCAATGTAAATGTAATCCGCGATGGTGTAGTTAAATTTACTGGTTCTGTTGCTTCCTTGCGCCGCTTTAAAGAAGATGCAAAGGAAGTTAAGGAAGGCTATGAATGTGGTCTTGGCATAGAAAACTGGCAGGATCTACAGGTTGGCGACCAGATTGAAGCCTTTGAATTTATTCAGGTTGCTCGCAAACTTGGAGAAGCCCTTGTGGACGAGCGGGCAGAAATGCTTTCTAAGCAGAACGCCCAGAACGAAGATTCTTCCGACTCGGAGTAGACTATGGGACAGTATAGGCTTGAGCGTCTGGGGCAGCAGCTCCAGCAGGAAATTGCAACCATGCTCCTTCGCCACGAAATAAAGGATCCCCGTGTAAGCGAGTTTCTTACCATAAGTCGTGTGGAAGTTGCAGGCGACCTTTCTTGCGCTAAAGTGTATGTGTCTTCTTTTATGGATGACAATTCTGTAAAAAAAGGCGTAGAAGGTCTTAAAAATGCAGCGGGATTCATTCAGTCTTCCATTGCAAAAAAACTCAGCATATATAAGTTCCCCAAGTTGAATTTTGTAGCCGACTTTAGCATGAAGGACGGTTACAAAATGGTAAAGAAACTGAATCAGCTTGAGTCAGAAGACAGAGCCGAAAAATCTGATGAAGAAAACTAAGGGGTCGCTTCCGCCGCCGTCAGGTCTGGTTCTTTATGCAAAGCCTTCTGGACTGACAAGTTTTTCTTCCTTGTGGAACATAAAGAAAGCCCTTGGCACTGATAAGGTTGGCCATACTGGAACACTTGACTCTTTTGCGGACGGACTTCTTGTGGTGCTTTCGGGAAGTCTTACTCACCTTGTTCCCCACATAACATCATTTGCAAAAACCTACAAGGCAGTTGTGTGCTTTGGAAGAGAAACCGACACTTTGGATCCAACAGGCAGTCTAGTAAAGACGGGAAAAGCCGTAAGCCGCCAACAGGTTGAATCAGTCCTTGCTTCCTTTACAGGTGCAATAATGCAGGAGCCTCCCCTTTACAGTGCCCTTCATGTTGACGGTAAAAGGGCTAGCGACCTTGCTAGGGATGGTAAATCTGTAAAGATTGAAACTAGAGCGGTTTTTATTTATGAACTTTCACTTTTGGATTTTAAAGAAGAAAGCCCCCAAGACCCGTGCTCTTATGCCCTTCTTGAAGTTACCTGTTCTAAGGGTACCTATATTCGCTCTCTTGCTCGGGACATTGCCCATAAGTTGGGAACGGCAGGACATCTTCTTGCCCTTCGCCGTACTGCTGTTGGTCCCTTTAGTCTGGATGAAGCGGCCTGTGCAGACAGGTTGGGAGACTTTTCCATTGGTGCAGAAATTCCTCCTGTAAAAAAAGATGACAAAAAAACTTTTGAAGACATAAAATCCCACTTTATGAATTTTACCCCACAGCTTGCTTCTGTCTGCGGTTTTGAATCTGACATACTTAAGGCGACCTCCGAAAAACAGTTTGCAAACGGCCGCCCCTTGTATTCTTCCATGTTTACAAGACTGGGCGTTTCTTCTGTAGAAAGGCAGACTCTTTGCGCAAGGGTAAGCACTTCTGTAAAGACGGACAGAATAGCGGTTTTTTACGAAGACGGTGGCTTTGCAGGCATGATGGAAAAATCAGACGGAAGGCTTTCTTACGGATTTGTAGTTCCCCGTGTAAAAAAGGAATTTAGAATTTTTTCATGGGACGACATTACTGGAGGAAAATTTCCTGTGGAATGGCAGAGCAGGGGATGTGCCCTTTCTGTAGGTAGTTTTGACGGAATGCATGCAGGTCATGGTGCCCTTCTTGAAGCCGTAGGCAGGCAGAATCTTGTAAGGGGAATCGTAACTTTTACTTCTTCCGTTCACAGCAGGGAAGAGGGGTTTGAGGGCTGTCTTACAAGTCTTTCTCAAAAGCTTTCTGTGTGCAGGAAAAAGGGTCTTGACTTTGCCATAGTAATTGACTTTTCTGAGCATTTTAGTAAAATGGAAGGACAGGATTTTATATCTGTTCTAGTGCGTCAGTGCGGTCTTAAATTTCTTGCAGAAGGAAGTGATTTCCGCTGCGGATATAGGGGTGCCCTTGGCGTTTTGGGCTTAGAGGAACTTTCTTCTTCTTTAGGTTTTTCCTTTATGCCTGTCCCGGATGTTCTTGTGGAAGGCGAACGGGTAAGTTCTTCCCGGGTAAGGCGGGCGGTTTTAAATGCAGACTTCATGCTTGCACACAAACTTCTGTCCAGACCCTTTGCCTACGATGCGTCTTCCCTTTCATGGAAGGCTGGGGACGAATCTCAAGACGGACTTTGGGTATATGCGGAATTAAAATCCGAACAGATTCTTCCGCCCTGCGGCATGTACAATGTCGTCATAAAAACGGAAGATTCCGTCCTGCATGCCTCCTGCTCTATAGAAGAGGGAGGAAATCGGCTGGGGCTTTTTGTTCCGTCACTTTCCTTTGCACAGAAGGTACTTGCCGTTGAATTTGTTTCTAGAACTTAAGACGGCATTAAAACAGCAATAATGGCGAAAGGTCTTAGGGCTTTTTTCCATGGTAAACATAGAAGGAGTAAAAACTATGGCACTTGCAAAAGAAACGACATCATCAATCGTTAGCAAGTTCGGTGCAAACGCAAACGACACCGGCAATGTAAAGGTTCAGATAGCTCTGCTTACTGAACGAATCAAGGAACTTACGGCTCACTGCCAGCAGTTTCCAAAAGATACGGGTGCTTCCCGCGGTCTTTTAAAATGCGTAGGACAGAGACGCAAGATGCTGAAGTACTATCAGCGTAAAGATCTTGATGGATACCGCGCTCTTATTAAAGAGTTGGGAATCCGTAAGTAAGGAACTAAGAGGCTGTCTGGAATTTCCTTCCAGGCAGCCCTTTGTCGTAATTAGAGCAGGGTGGTATTACACGCTGATTTTTTTCTGCTGATAGACAGTTGAATCCGTCATCAGAAATGAATCAACGTAAAATAGCCGCCTGCAAAAAAATCCTAAGGAAGGAAAAATGGTAGAAAGAGTAACCAGAAAAATCGGTGATCAGGAACTTATTCTTGAAACTGGAAAAATCGGAAAACAGGCAAACGGTTGTGTTTATGCCCAGTTCGGTGGAACTGCAATTATTGCAACAATTTGTGCTTCAAGTGATGTTCGCGAGGGACTTGATTTTGTTCCCGTAACAGTTGACTACAATGAAAAATTCTATGCCGCAGGAAAAATCCCTGGAGGATTTGTAAAGAGAGAAGGTCGCCCCAAGGATAAGGAAATTCTTGTAAGCCGCCTTATTGACCGCCCAATGCGCCCTCTCTTCCACAAGGAATTTGGTCGTGAGCTTCAGATTGTTCCTACATGTGTTTCTATTGACGGTGTTAACCCACCAGACATTCTTGCTGTTATTGCTTCAAGTGCAGCAGTAACTATTTCTGACATTCCATTTGACGGTCCTGTTGCAGGATGCCGCGTTGCATACATCGATGGCGACTATGTAATTAACCCCACTTACGCCCAGCAGGAAAAGGCTAGCCTTGAAATTGTTGTTGCCGGTACAAAAGACGGTTTTACAATGGTAGAAGGTGGAGCAAACGAAGCCTCTGAAGATGTAATGCTTGGTGCTCTTGAAAAGGCTCAGGGCTTTATTACTGACATGTGCCTTTTGCAGGAAGAACTTCAGAAAAAATGCGGTAAAGAAAAACTGCCACTTGCTCCACTGAATGTAAAACTTGAAAATGCAGAAGCCATTGAAGCAGAAGCAACACCCCTTATGCAGGAAGCCTGTTTCCAGAAGGGAAAGAACGCACGCTACGAAGCTGTTAAAGCTGTTAAGACTCAGATTGCTGCCAAGTATGCAGAACAGCTTGAGGACGAGACTCAGAAAAAACTCTTTGACGCTTTGTTTGACGACATTCAGTACCGCCTGCTCCGCAAGAGCATTCTTGAAAAGGGTCTTCGCATTGACGGTCGCGGAACAGAAGACATTCGCCCCATTACATGCGAAATCAATGTACTGCCTCGTCCCCACGGAAGTGCTCTCTTTACTCGTGGCGAAACACAGTCTTTGGCTGTTACCACACTGGGAACTTCTATGGACGAACAGGTTTATGACGACATTGAGGGAGACCGCAGCGAAAACTTTATTCTGCACTATAACTTTCCTCCCTACTCAGTTGGCGAAGTAGGAAAACTTACTACAGGACGCCGAGAAATCGGTCACGGAAATCTTGCACGCCGCTCACTGGCTCCAATGATTCCTAGCCGCGAGGAATTCCCCTACACAATCCGCGTAGTTTCAGAAATTATGGAATCAAACGGATCTTCATCTCAGGCTTCTACTTGTGGCGGTTGTCTGTCACTTTTGGCCGCTGGTGTTCCCATGAAGAAGATGGTTGCTGGTATTGCAATGGGTCTCATTACCGAAGGTGACGAGCAGAACCCGTACAAGAAGTATGCAATTCTTTCTGACATTCTTGGCGAAGAAGACCACCTTGGCGACATGGACTTTAAGGTTGCTGGTACTCGCGATGGAATTACCGGTTTCCAGATGGACATTAAAATTGCCGGTGTAAGCATGGACATTATGCGCAAGGCTCTTGATCAGGCAAAGAGGGGAAGAAATCATATTCTTGACATTATGGAAAAATGCATTTCCAAGCCTCAGCCCCTTAACGCCACAGCACCAAAAATCGAAAGCCTTAAGATTCCTGTTGACAAGATCGGCGCCCTTATTGGTCCCGGCGGAAAAAACATTAAGGCTCTGTGCGCTCAGTACAGCGTAAAGATTGACACTGGCGATGACGGTACCGTTACAATTTACGCCTCCAACGGAAGCAATGCAGAAGCTGCAAAGAAGGCTGTAAAGGGTATTTGCGAAGATCCAGAGCCCGGCACAATCTACAACGGAACTGTAAAGCGCATCATGGACTTTGGCGCATTTGTAGAGATTCTTCCAGGAAAAGAAGGCCTCTGCCACATTTCCAAACTGAGCCGCCAGCGTGTAGAAAAGGTAACTGATGTTCTTAAAGAAGGTCAGGTAATTCCCGTTAAGCTTCTTGAAGTAGACAAGATGGGACGCCTTAACCTTTCTTACATTGATGCTCTGGAAGCTCAGGGTAAGTAAGTTCCTTATCCGCTGAACAGACCCGGTTTTTCAAAGTCATTTGGAGAACCGGGCTTTTTGCTTTTAGATGCAGATGATAGAAAAACTGACCCTTAAAAACAATGTTGTTCTCATAACCCAACAGGTGCCTTCTGCAAAGTCGGTGTCTGTGGGCTTTTATTTTTTAAGTGCAGGAAGCCGTTTTGAAGATGAGTCTATGCGAGGTGCTAGTCACTTTTGCGAACACATGCTCTTTAAAGGAACTTCTGGCGGCGAAGAGAAACTTGAGCGTCACGACATTGCCGTCCTCTTTGACCGCATGGGGGGCTATGTAAACGCCTTTACCGAGCGGGACGATGTGTGCGCCTACTGTACCGTTCCAGCCCTTCCAGGTAACCTTCACCGGGCAGTTTCCACATTTTGTTCCATGGCCACCCACTGTAGTTTTGACCCTCAGGAACTAGAAAACGAACGCACTGTAATCCAAAACGAAGTTGCCGCTGTTGCCGATGATGCAGAAGAAAGCGCCTTGGACGCCCTTGCCCAGACCCTGTGGCCTAATCAGCCCATAGGTAAATCCATTACGGGTACCATAGATCATGTTGCCTCCCTTACAAGAGAAGTCCTCCTTGACTGGTACGAGCAGAAATTTGTTCACGGTGAACTGGTTGTTCTTGTCTGCGGAGCATTTACATCCTCCGAAGAAAAGGACATGAAGAGTCTGCTAGAAAGCCTACCCCTGCATGCGCCTCCAGTAAACTATCCTTTGCAAAGACGGATTGACAAGCCTGCCCTTTGGAATGCAGACACGGTGTTTAAAAAAGATAGTAGATTTTCCCAGTGCCAGATGTATCTGCTTTTTCCTTTTGACATGCCCTTAAGCCACGAAAGCCTTTCCCTTTTGAGTGTTTTAAATGCCCTTGCAGGTGACACAATGTCCAGCCGACTTTTTGAAAACTTACGGGAAAAGAATGGATGCTGCTACAGCACCTACAGTTTTATGACCAGCTACGAAGATGTGGGCTTTTGGGCCGCCGCCGCTTCCTGCGACAAAAAGAATGCGGTAAAAATTGCCCGACTCTTGCAGGAAGAAATTTTTGCCCTTGTAAAAAATCCCCCCTCTGATGCAGAAATTGAATGCGCAAAGGAACATCTTTTAGGAGAAGAATTCCTTGCAGGGGAAGACATGGAATCTCTTATGAAGCGTAACCTGCGCCACTATGCCATGGGACTTGAACTCTACGATACGGAACAGGTTTGCGCCAGTATACGAGCAGTGCAAAAAAATGCTATTATAGATTTTATAAAGCGTCTTATATGTGGCAGTAAGAGAACATTCTTTGTGTATGGTCCCGCACTGTCAAAAAAACAGCGTAAGGAAATGATATGTCAGACAGTGTAAGAATTAATGTTGTAGCAGAAGAAGGGGCTGTTCTTCCCCAGTACAAAACTGCTGGTGCCGCTGGTGCGGATGTGTGCGCCTACTTAAAGGAATCACTTGTAATTAAAAGGGGAGGTCGTGCCCTCATACCCACAGGACTTTATTTTGAAATTCCCGAGGGATACGAAATTCAGGTTAGACCCAGAAGCGGTCTTGCTTTTAAAAACGGAGTAACGGTTTTAAACACTCCCGGAACCATAGACAGCGACTACAGAGGAGAACTGAGGGTTCTTCTTGCAAACTTCGGAGACTCGGACTTTACTGTTAATGCAGGTGAGCGCATTGCCCAGATTGTTGTGGCTCCCGTAACTATTGGCAGTTTTGCAAAAGTAAATTCCCTTTCAAGCACTCAACGGGGTGCAGGCGGATTTGGAAGCACAGGCTCTTGAAATGCAGATTTTAGAAAGTGCAAAGGAAAGACTCCTGCTTCTTAAAGAAAAAATTCCTCAGCGCAAACTTGGAAAATTTACCCTTGAGCTTTACATAGCAAAGGAACTTTTCCTTTACTTTCTTGTGCTTTTTTTCTTTTTCTTTGCCATGTTTTTTGTAAATCAGTTTCTTTTGCTGGCAAAGACAATCCTTAAGCAGAGAGTTCCTGTTCCCGATGTTCTTCTTCTAATTTGGTATTCTCTTCCGTCCATAATTGCCCAGTCTGCACCCTTTGCAACTCTAGTGGGATTTTTAATGTGCCTTGGTCGCATGGCTTCTGAAAACGAGATTCTTATTTTTAGGGCAACTGGTCAGCGTTACTTTGTAATCCTCCGTCCCGTACTTATAATGGGGCTTGCAATTTCCATATTCAGTTTTGTAATGAACGACTATTTTCTTCCTCTTGGAAACATAAACTATCTGGAACTTCAGCGTAAAATTGTAGTTTCAAATCCGGGAGTTCAGATTGAAAGCAATTCGGTAAAGCGGCTTAACAATACCACTCTTGTAATGGGAGAAGCCTCTGACGAACACATAGACGACCTTATTATTTTTGACACTTCTCAGAATGGCAAGATGAGGATAATTTCTGCAGCAGATGTAAACGCAAACAGCACTAGCCTTGAAGGAGTTCTTCTTACTCTTTCCATGCAGCAGCCCTTGGTACTAATGCTGGACAATTCCGAAGAAAAGAATTTTGATGTGATTGACGGAGAATCCATGTCTTACAATGTTTTTGATTCAGTTATGCTCGCCTCTTCTTCAACAGTTAGTCCTCGAGAAATGACATCCTACGACCTTCGCGCTCTTATAAAAAGTTACGAAGAAGATGGCGTCTTTACAAAGGAACAACTTAACTCTTACTACCTTGAATACCACAAGAAATTTTCCATTCCCTTCGGTTCGCTTTTTTTTGCACTTCTTGCGCTTCCCCTTGCACTTCTTTTTGGAAACAAGAACGGTCAAGTTGTGGGCATGATTTTTGGTATAGTAATTTCATTTGCATATTGGGCAGCCACCATGATGGGGCAGACTGCGGGATACTCCAGGGGTGCAAGCGGGTTTTGGGTCATGTGGGCTCCAAACCTTGTAATAGGCTTGCTAGGAATTCTTCTGTACATGAGGCTTAGAAGAAAATGAAGCTTGTTTCCATGCTCTACAAAAAAATCACCCCTGTGTTCATAATTTCGCTTTTGTTTTTTGTACTGCTGCTTTCCCTTGCAGACATTTTCATAAACATATGGAAGTACATTTCTTTTCAGGTTCCCGCAAAGACGGTGCTTCTTATTACGCTTTACTTTATTCCTAAGGCTGTGTGGTATGCCATTCCAATTACCATGCTTTTTTCAACGGCATTTGTTCTTAGTGATTTTTACGCCCACAATGAACTTGTTGCAGTTTTTGCTTCGGGTGTCTCTCTCTTTAAATTTACAGTGCCCCTTCTTTTTCTTGCGCTTTTTATGAGCGTGGGAATGTTCCTGTTTGACGACAGAATTGTTGTTCCCACTTACGCAAAAAAAAATGAACTTCAGTCGAAGGCTCTTAACAGAGAATCTTCCCTAAGCAACAATCACATAGTTATCATGGCAGACGAGGGGCGAGTCATCTACAATGCTGAATACTATGACAATGAGCTGGGTCGGCTGTATGTTCTTTATGTTGTGTTCAGAAACGAAGATCGGTCTCTAGACAGAATCCTCCGTGCAGACAGTGCGCTTTGGAACGAAGATCATTGGGTTTTAAGCGGTGGATGTGAGTATGTCTATGCCGACGGTAAGGTAACATTTTCTCGACCTACATCGTCTTATGTGGAGCGTCTTACCGAAGTTCCAGAAACATTCCGCAACAACACGATTTCTGTGGAAGAAGTAAGCGCCCATGAGGCAAAGGTTTACATAGAGCGGCTTGAACGGAACGGACTTCCCAGTGCAACAGCCCGTGCAAACTACTACAAGAAATATGCCTTTCCCTTTGTCGTGCTGATTGTAGTTTTTCTTGCAATAGGACTTAGCGGCAAGACAAGAAAAAATGTCCTTCTTGTAAGTCTTGCCCTAAGCATGTCGGCAGTAGTATTGTTTTACATAGTACAAATGGTAACCATGCTCATGGCAGAATTTGAGCACATTGCTCCGATTATGGGCGCATGGTTTCCCGTATTTCTTTTTGTCTGCATAAGTCTTGTTCTTCTGCGGCATTCACGAACATAAAGAGGTTTGCATGGAATCGATTTTTAAAGTACATCATGAAGACAGGAATTCCCTTGCTAGAACAGGCGTAATGACTCTTGCCCATGGCGAAGTTCAGACTCCCGTTTTTATGCCTGTGGGTACTAACGGAACTGTAAAGGCTGTTTCAAAAGACGACCTTTCAGAAATAGGATTTGAAATAATTCTTGCCAACACCTATCACCTCTACCTTAGGCCTGGTGCAGACATTGTTCAGGAGGCCGGCGGACTTCACGGCTTTACAAGATGGAATAAAAATTTTCTTACAGACTCTGGCGGATTCCAGGTTTTTTCGCTTTCGGGACTTAGAAAATTTACTTCGGAAGGAGTTCAGTTTCAAAGCCACATAGACGGTTCCCGGCATCTGTTTACGCCCGAAAATGTTGTGCAGACTCAGGTCAAGCTTAACAGCGACATTCAGATGCAACTGGATGTGTGTTCAGGCTGGGGAGTGGAAAAAAAGGAAGCAGAGAGGGCACTTCGCATTACAAGCGACTGGACTAAGCGTGCCCTTGAGGAATGGAAGAAGCATGTGGAGGAGGGCTATCGAGGAATGCTCTTTCCTATTGTTCAGGGTAACTTTTTTGACGACCTGCGTAAGGAAAGCGCTCAGTTTGTTTCTTCTCTTGATGTTCCCGGAATTGCCATAGGCGGACTAAGTGTTGGCGAACCCTCTGAGGTCTTTGCAGAAAAACTTGCCTACACGGTGCAGTTTTTGCCCAGAGAAAAACCCCGTTATGTTATGGGAATAGGAACACCTGAATACATTCTAGAGGCTGTTTCTGACGGCATAGATATGTTTGACTGTGTACTTCCCACAAGAAATGCCCGCAACGGTTCATACTTTACCCGTCACGGCATGCTGTCCATAAAGCAGGAAAGGTTTACCCGAGATTTTTCTACCATAGACCCAGAATGCAACTGTAAGGTATGCAGAACATACAGTAGGGCCTACCTAAGGCACATATTTAAGGAACAGGAAATTCTTTCCAGTATGCTTGCAAGCTATCATAACATTTATTTTTTGAATCAAATGCTCCGAGAAATAAGGGAAGCCATAAATGAAGACCGCTTTACGGAATACAAGGAAAATTTTTTGAAACAATTCCGTTCCAATGCGGTTTAATACGAAGAAGACGCCAAGGAGGTTTGGGAACATGAAGAAACTATTGCTTTGCGCCTGTGCAGGTATTTTTGCACTTGCTTTTCCATTTTACGCCTTTTCTCAGACAGAATCCTCTGAAGCCATTGAATCCTCAGAGGAGGAATCTGATGCAAAATATGTTCCCTATCCTGAAAAAATCTTCCCTGAGGCTCGCCGCCCCCGTAGCATAAGTGCGGAAGACGCAGAAAAATCCGAAGAAAGACGGGAAGAAAATTCCTCATCCTCAAAAACAGATTCTACGGAAGATTATGTTAAGAACAGCCGCGACACATTTAAATACGGACTGGAAGAAAACATAAGCGAACTTATTGACGAACTTACAAAAAATGAAGACATGCGCTTTGCCGATGACATTTACGATTTGTTTCAGAGCACAAAGAGCAATTCCGTGCGGCAGAAGGTGCTTTCTTATTTTGCAAAAATCGAAGACCCTTGCCTTATAGACTACGCCTGTCTGGTTATAAATGATCCCTACGATACAAAAAAAGCAATCGTGGAAGAATGCATGGCATATGTTTCGGCTGTAAAGTGTACCGAAGCAATTCCCGGACTAATTGATTTGGTTGACAGGGAGGATGAAAATTACTTTTCCCTTGCTTTGTCTACTCTGGGTGATGTAGGTGGAGCCAATGAAGCTCTTTTTCTTGCAGACTATCTTGACAGGGATGACCTTTCTGTTGGTCAGCGGCAGTCACTTATGAAGGTTCTTGGAAAGATAAAGGCTGTTGAAACATGGAAGAAACTTTCCGAAATTGCAAAGGACGAAGATGAAAATTCCTTCGTAAGAATGTATGCGGCGGAAGCAATTGGTGCAATGGAAATAGAAGAAAGCAAGCCCATCCTCCTTGAACTGTTTGAAAGCGATGATCCTAACTTCCGCGTCTATGTTATAAAGGGACTATCCTACTTTCATGACGAGGAAACTTACGAGGTTCTTTTGCAGGCACTTAGGGATTCCCAGTACAAGGTTCGCCTTGAGGCTGTTGCTGCAGTAAAGAAAGAAGAACTTTCTGATGCTGTTCCTTTCCTTGTTTACCGCTGCAAGGATTCCAAAGAAGAGACCGTGGTTAAAAACAAGTGCTACGATGCCATTGCCTTTCTTAATACAAAAGAGGGCAACGACTATCTTGTTTCTGTAATTACCGACAAGAAAGTTTCTGACAATACAAAGGCGACTGTTGCCACGGCTTTGCTGGAATACAATCACGCAGGAACAGAAGAAATAATTGAACTTGCAAGGGAAACCCTAAAGAGCGATACCCGAAAAAACCTTCGTTACGCACTGGGAAAGGAGTTTGCAAAGTATTCCCGTCCCGAGTTTGCAGACATCTGTGCCGAATACATAAAGAGTTCAGATGTTTCCACTCAGGGTACTGGACTTGACATATGGGCAAAGGGCCGCTACGCCTCTGTAAGGGATGCCGTCGTAGAAATTTCAAAGCAGGACGGCGAAAGCCAGGAAGCAGAGGAGGGGAAGACTTCCAAGCCCGTAAAGAAAAACGCCAACGCCGCAAAAGCCAAGCGCATTTTGCAAATGGCAGACTCTCTTACGCCAAGCGCCTGACTTTTTTAAGAGATACACATTGGGCAAACTGTTTTACGCTTTTGTGCATAGGTTTGCAGAGCCTACTCGTACAGACTGTTTAAAAGCCTGTACATTATGTTGACCCGTGCCTTCTGCTCCACGCTTACTTCCTTTTGTCCAAGATCGTCAATAAGCTTTTCAAGAGAGGCAAGGCTTTCGTTTAGTGCTGTGGGGAATCCTCTTGAAACTTTAAACCAGTAAGTGCCGCTGTCGTCAGTAAACAGGCAAATGAATCCCATTTCTTTTGAAGATGCCTTTGCCATGGTAACGCGCAGTATGCATTCGGTAGAGTTAATAAGTTCCCTTAAGTCGACCTCATTGTTTACGGAATAGTTTTTGTTCCTTTTCCACTTTCCGTTTTCCAGCGGTTCAAGGTTCAGTGTTTTTGCCGCCTTGATGATGATTTCCATTTTTTCGCCGCTGAATAGAGTGGCTCCCTTGTTCATTATTACAGTGCCCTTCATTCCGCCAATCTGGGCAAGTATGTTTTCGTTTTCTTCTCTTCGTACTGCTTCTCTAAAGTCCTTCCACGGAAGCCTAAGGGATTTTTTGCCCTTGATTTTTTCTATGCTAAACTGCATGCCGCCTAGGGTAACGGTGTCGGAGTTTTTTTTCTTTTCCAGATTTTTTGCAAAGCGAGAATCGTTTTTTCCAACCTTATTATTTGATTCTCTGAATGTGGTTCCGTTGTATTCCAGATTTCCAGTAAGGGAACGGCCAGCCTTTGTTCTTAACGCAAGAAGTTTCTTTTCAAGAGACGGATCTATGCAGTCAAGAAGATGTTTGGTAAGGGGAGAAACGCTCATTGCAAACATTCTGCTGGTGCGCACAATTTCTCCTGCAACAATGTACATGGGATTAGTCTTGAACATTGATGAACCTGGATGCAGCTGAATGTGGTCTGCGGTAAGGCTCCTGTAGGATTCCCGGCCTTCTCTTACGCACACAAACTGAATCATTCCTGCGGCAATGCAGCACAGGTAGTTGTCCATGCTTCCCCCAGAGCCAATGGGAATCTTAAGCTTTGTAGAAACAATGTCTTCCAGTTGGGTCTTTATGTTAAGTATTTCTGCCATTACTCGCTCGTCAAGATAGTTGTTCTTGCAAAAGCGTTCTTTGTTCTTCATGGAAACATAAGTCCTAAAAATCTTTACATAGCTTACAAAGTCGCCCTGCATGTCTCTAAAGGCGTGGTGAGCTGCTCTTGCGTCCATTTCCTCTCCCACAGGAAGAACAAAAGGAGAAGACGCACTTAAAAATGCCGATGCAATAAGAACTTCTTCAAGAACATCAGGGTAGCGCATTATGCTTTCCACAATAATTCGGCTTACACGGGGCTCCAACGGAAATTCCACCATGAGCTTTCCTATGCCGCTAAGGGTTCCGTCCTTTTCTATTGCCTTTAGGAGTGAAAGTGTTTCTGCGGCTCCATTAAGGCCTTCTTTTCCTGGAGGAGAAATAAAATCAAACTTGTCAAAGTCTGTAATGCCAAGTTCCGACATGCGCAGTACAACCTCGCTTAAGTCGGTGCGGTAAATTTCTTCCGTGGTGTATTCCGGGCGGATGTCAAAGTCTTCCCTTGTGTAAAGGCGGTAACAAGTTCCCGGTTTTGTGCGTCCTGCTCGTCCCCTGCGCTGGGCACAACTTGCCTTGCTTACAGGTGTTTCGTTAAGACTAGAGGTAAATGTTTTTGGATTATAAAAGTTAAGTTTTGCAAGTCCCGAATCTATTACCGTACTTATTCCGTTTATTGTAACCGAGGTTTCTGCAATGTTAGTGCTTAGGACAACCTTCTTTTTGCCGAAGGGTGCGTTGTCAAAAACCTTTTCCTGCTCTTCCTTAGGAAGTCTTCCGTACAGGGGAACAATATGTATGCGAGATTTGAAGCTGGCACTGTAAAGGCGCATCATACAGTCCTTGATGATTTTTTCTCCAGGCAAAAAAACAAGAATGTCTCCCTCTTCGTGATTGTCAAGAACCCTGTCTATGGTCTGCTCAATTTTTGCAAGGAGGGCTTCGCATGCCGTTTCGCTTAAGGTGCTTGCCTCTACTGCAGGAGGATCATATACCATGGCTACGGGATACATTTGCGTTTCTATGGTAACAATGGGGCAGCCACCAAAGTATGTGCTAAAGGCTTCTGCATTCATTGTTGCTGAACTTACTATGACTTTAAAGTCTTTGCGTTCTGCAAGAACACGCTTTAAAAGTCCCAGAACAAAATCAATGTTAAGGCTTCGTTCGTGGGCTTCGTCTACCATTACGACCGAATACTTGCTCAGCCAAGGATCAAGTTTCATTTCCTGTAGAAGGATTCCGTCAGTCATTATTTTTATTTTTGTGGTAGAGTCTGTTTTGTCTTCAAAGCGCATCTTGTAGCCTACAAGTCCGGGGTAGGTGGTGTGCAGCTGCCTAGCAATGAATTCGCTTACGCTAAGCGCCGCAATACGCCTGGGCTGGGTAACGGCAATCATTCCTCCGGCGGAATATCCTGCTTCGTGCAGAATTATGGGAAGCTGTGTCGTCTTTCCACTTCCAGTGGGACTTTGCACTACAATAACCTGATTGTCTTTTAGAGAATCCAATATGCGCTGCTTCTGTTCGTATACTGGTAATGCCTGATAATTTATTGCCATGTTAAAATTCCTTTCGTCTTTTCCATAAGGGTTCTGCGCTCTTCCATGTATTTTGCCCATGTACTGCGCCCGTTTTCCCTAAGGTAGTTTATAAAATCGTCATCGAGTTTTTTTATTACAAACATTCCGTCTGTGCGGATGTATGTTGTAATCAGAATGGGGTTTATGTTTGCAATGCGTATTCCGTTCAAAGTTTTTTCAAATCTTACTTCCGCCATGTAGCCTTCTCCTGTGTAGTCTCGGTTTGTATCTGGTGCGGAAAATGATGGAGAGGTTCTTTGTGCGCTGATTGTGTTTCCCATTGCATAGAAAATTAGCTTTGAAGTTCCTTTTTCTGCATTCTGTACAAGTTCCCAGTCTTTTGCAACATGGGGATGGTTTGCAAGAACCACATCAACTCCGGCGTTTAAAAAATCGTGGTAGAGTTTTTTGTGGTCGCCTGTTATTGCCTGAACATATTCTTCTTCTGCACAGTGAAAGCTAAGTACAAAAATGTCGCAAGGATTTTCTTCCCTAAGTCTGGTAAGGTATGAGGTAAATTCCCTTCGGGCTTTTCCGTTGGCTTCCACATAGTTTATGTATGAGGAATAGGACGGCCTGTTTAGAATTTCTGTTACCGCAAGAAAGAGAATTTTCCATCCGTCTTTTTCTATAAACTCGTAGCTGTAGGAGGAAGAACTGTCTTTTAGCCCCGACTCGTATATAGGCCTAGAGGAGTCTTTTGTTTCTTTCCTGAGTTTTTCAAAGTATGCCCTTGTAGCCTGAATGCCTTCTAGCCCCTGATCGTTTGAGTGGTTGTTTGCTGTAGAAAAGACATTAAAGCCTGCATCTATTGCCGCCTGCACATATTCCGGGTGAGTGTTAAAGTTGGGGTAGGTGTCGTAAGGACGGGAGGCGTCTACTGGAGTTTCCAGATTTGCTACTGCCAAGGAGCATGCGCTTATGTCGCTTCTTACGGCTTCCCAAATTGCGTCAAAGTTTCCGTAGGCGTAGTTGGGCTTGTGCTGCATTATGTCGCCTGCAAACATTATTCTTATTCCGTCTTTGGAATAGGCAGTGCCTGCAGTTACAAGGGGGCTTCCATCGCTAAAAGTTCTTGCCGTTACGCAGGAACACAGAAGGCACAGCAGAGAGTAGATGAAAAATGAATTAAGAAGAGTCTTTCTCTTGCCGTGCCTCATGTCGCCTTATTTTTTTCCGGCTTGAACAAGGGTAATTGCAGAAGTTACTACAATGTCTTCTGCAGAGCATCCGCGACTGAGGTCAGAAATAGGCTTTGCAAATCCCTGAAGGATTGGTCCGTAGGCGTCTGCATGGGCAAAGCGCTGTACCAGTTTGTATCCTATGTTTCCAGCGTTAAGGTCTGGGAAAATAAGAGTGTTTACCTTTCCTGTAACGGGGCTTCCTGGAGCCTTGCGCTCAGTTACTTCTGGAATGAGTGCTGCATCAGCCTGAAGTTCTCCGTCTACAAGAAGGTCGGGTGCCTTTTCTTTTACCAGCTTGAGGGCTTCTTGAACCTTTACTACATCATCGATTTTTCCGCCGCTTCCCTTTGAAGAGAATGAAAGCATGGCAACTGCTGGTTCAACGCCCAACAGGTCTTTGCATGAAACTGAAGCGGATACTGCAATGTCTGCAAGCTGTTCGCTGGTGGGATTAGGAACAACGGCACAGTCAGAAAATACCATGAGTCCGTCTGAACCCCATTTCTTGTCGTGGGTGTCGATTACAAAGCATGAGGAGGCTGTCTTTGTTCCGGGAGCAGTCTTTATTATGGTAAGCCCCGCACGAAGAAGGTCTGCTGTAGAACTTAATGCGCCCGAAACCATTGCATCGGCCTTGCCCATTCGTACCATCATTGCACCGAACTTAAGGGGATCCTTCATGCCGTCGGCAGCCTGTTCTTCGGTCATACCCTTGGCTTTCCTTAGCTCGTAGTATTCCTTTGTAAAGTCTGCGCTCCATTCGCTTGTAGCCGGGTCAATAAATTCAACTCCTGCTCCAAGTTCAACGCAATTCTTTTTTGCAACGCTAAGAATTTCGTCCTTCTTTCCAAGGAGGATTACTGTGCGAGCAATTTTTTCCTTTGCAATTTTTGATGCCGCAATAACGGTGCGGTCTTCTGTTCCTTCTGGCAATACAAGGCTGTTTGCATAAGAAATAGCCTTTTTCTTCATTGATTCAACAAAATCCATCTTATTTCCTCGATGTAGTCATTTTACTGTTTTATGCCCAAAGCGTCCAGTATGGAATCACGGAACTCTGTCATTTCTTCTATCCTGTTTGCACCCTGAATCTCAAGTCCTAGAACATTAAGCGAAGAGTCTGTAATGTCGTACACAATGTCGCAGTTTGTAATCTGACCGTCTGTGTAGGGCTCTCCGTTAAAGGTCATGCTCCTGTTTTTGATTTTTTTGTAGTTGTCCTGAGTTGATTTTGACGCGCCTGCTGGAGGCTGGTTTACATGCAGAACCTGAATGTAGTGGTAGTCGTTTGTTCCTTCGTTTGTGGAAAGGGCTATTACCGAAACAGACTGCTTAAGTCCTGATTTTTTTTCGCGCTCGTAGGTGTAGGCCAGACAGAATTCGTCTTCGTCAGTGTCGTCAGCATAAACAAGATCCGGGTCTATGTCTATGTCGATTTCACCAAACTTCATTACAAGTTCATCAGGTGAGTAGGAGAATTTTGCATCGGCAAGAAACTTGTGCCTAGGGTAGACTGACTTTGGAAGGGAAAGATATTCGTTCCAGTCTCGTACTGTCCCGTAGTATGGAGGAATGCAGAAGTCCGTAAGGTAGGGAATATCTGTGTTCCATCCGTTTTCTATGTCGCATACATCGTCATATACTGACATGATAAAAATGCCCTGAGGAAGGGGAAGCTCATAGGCAAGTACGCTAACATCTGCCCAGGGAACATCCCACTGAGCCACAATCCACTGTCTTCCCAAACGGTCTGTGTGTGTAGATGTGGAAACTGGTTCACCGTAGGAAACAATGCGTACAGATTCCGTTCCTACAGCCCTCCACATTGGAGAGGCCTCAAGCATGTAGTCCATGCACAACTTGGGATTTTTGATAAGTTCTTCCTCGCTTACGCTGTCTGGCTTTTTTATGTAGGCCATCTGCATGCCAAGAAAGTCTGCATAGTCCACGCTACCGTTGTCTTCTAGATCAAAACTTTCTGTGTCGGTGTAGTAGGCCCCCCACTTGTTGTTGCTGGAAAGACACATGAACATGGGGAAGCTGGGCAGAAAGTTTGCCGTAAAGATGGAGTTGTTTTTGTCTGTCTGAACAAAAGAGCCTTCGCCAGTAAAGCAGTACTTTGCATAAAGAGCCGAGGCATGGTTCTTTGTAACGGACTGCATGTTCTTCCAACATTCCTGACGGACAGTGCCTATGGGAGAGGGAAGCTGGACTTCAAATTCGTACTTCTTGTAAAAGCGCTGGCTTTCTATGTTTGCAAGGCGGTAGTAAACCTCCATGTTTACAATTCCCTTTCCATCGGGACTGTTTTCTATTTCTGCAATGGGAAGGGCATAGTTAAGGTTTTCTGTCTGATTTTTCATGGTTATTATGCCCACGACATTTCCGTCCCTGTCAACAAGGGGACCTCCTGAGTTTCCGGGACTTGCGGCTGCGGAAAACCTAAGCCACTTCCAGCGACCGTCCTGAGTTTCGGGGGTGCGGCTGGTAAACATTCCATCGCGGATTATTATGCCTTCGCCCTGAGCGTTTCCCACTGCAAACACTTGGGTGTTGATTGCAATGCTACGGTTAAAGTGGAGTCCAGAGCCTTTTTCTACGCTAAGATTCTTTGCCGTAAATATTACAAAATCCCTGTCTGTGGCAAATTTTACAATTGTATCTATGGGGTAAACCTCTCCCTCCATATCGCGGATAAAGAATTCATCCTGATGAAGCTTAAATTCCAACTGAAGAACATGGGAAGCGGTGTAGAGGTAGCCGTCATCCATAAGAAATGCTGTTCCTATGGAATCATACTTGTCTGTGCGCTCTGCATAGGAAAGTCTTTCTACGGGAAGTTCCCTGTCATAAACAAGGGGGTCGCCTTCAGCTTTTTTTGTAACTACTTCAAATACGCAGGAGGAAAGTTTTGCAATTACTTCTGGCGCAAGAACAGTCTGGGCTGCCGCAAAAACGGGGATAAGGGCCATTAAGGCTATGACCAACAGATTTTTTTTCATTGTGAAAAACTCCTTTTTGTGGTGTCTCTAAAGAGTATAACACATTTGTCTGCAAAATGTAACTATATGTACAGAGGGTAGGAGGGGGCGCAACCAGTTGAAAAAGTCACGGAAAGGGGGTACAATGGAAGCATGTTTGAAGTAAAAGATATTGCCCATTTGGAAATGGAAGAGGAAGACTTTGATACGGTAATGGCGGGTGACATTACTTTTTCGGGACACATCCGCTTTGTAAAGCCCCTTATGATAAAGGGAACCGTAACAGGCTCCATTGACGCCACTAGCGACCTTCTTATAGATAGCGATGCAAAAGTTACCGCAGATATAGTTGCCGACAGGGTTCTTGTAAAGGGGTCCGTTAAGGGTAACATAAAGTGCAGGCATCTAGTTTATGTAACAAGTACTGGTTCTGTAAACGGAGACATTACCTCTGCACAGGTTGTGCTTGAGCCGGGGTCAGTGTTTACGGGAAAATGCTCCATGGTTCGCGAAGAGGGGGCAGATAAATGAATTTAAAACGAATTGCCCTTGTGAGCTTGTGTGCATTGGCACTTTCTTCTGCCTTTGCCCAAACCGAAAAGCCTGACGCCCTTAAACTTTACAACTCTGGAAACTTTAGGGATGCAATTTCTGTATGCGAAGATGAACTTGCCTTAAATCCCAACAACATGGAATCCTACACCGTACTGTGCTGGGCACTGGTTGCAAACGGACAGTATCTTGAAGCCGAAACTCGTGCTCAGGAAGCCAGACGCATAAACTCCTACGATGTAAGAATCATAGAAGTCCTTGGTGAGGCAAAGTACTATCTGGGAAAACTTGAAGAAGCTCTTTCCCTTTTCCAGCGTTATGTTTCTAGCGTACCTGAAAATGCTGGACGACTGGGAAAAGTCTATTACCTTATGGGTGAAATTTACATAAACCAGGCTCGTTACGAACATGCCGACATTTCTCTTACCATGGCAGTGCGCCTTGAGCAGAATACGGCCCTTTGGTGGAGCCGACTGGGATATGCTAGGGAGATGACAAAGAGTTATTCTTCTGCCATTGCCGCATATGATCAGGCCTTGGTGCTTAATCCTCAGCTTAGGGATGCGTCAAACGGCAAACTGCGATGCCAGTCACATCTTCGCTAGAGCCTTTGAATTATGAAGTTCCGCGTTCACTTTGAGACTCTTGGCTGCAGGCTTAATCAGGACGAAACAGAGGGGGCTGCGGAAGCCTTCCGTTCAGAGGGATTTTTCTGCACTATGGGAGGTCTTTCTTCCTCTTCCCAGCCTGATGCTGAGACCCTTCTTGCTGTCCTTAATACATGCACTGTAACAGGCAAGGCAGAACAGAAGGCCCGTAGAATAATTCGCCTTATGCTTTCCTCCTTTCCCAATGCGGTGGTAATTGTAACCGGATGCTATGCCAGTCTTGACGGAGAAATTATAAAGTCAATCTGTCCCGAAAGAATAGTTGTCCTTGGGGGAAACAAAAAGCAACTACTTTCAAAGATTCCCCCTGCTGTTAAAAAAGAGGGACTTACTCAAAAAGATGTTCTTGACGCCTTGAGGGGACTTTCAGAGCCTTCTCCATTTACGCTTTACACTTCCACATTCCAAAAGCACAGTCGGTCATCCTTAAAAATTCAGGACGGATGCAACTGTTCATGCTCCTTCTGCAGAATATGCCTAGCCCGAGGTCGTTCAGTTTCTCTGCCTTGGAAAGAAGTTGTTCGCCGAGTTCAGGAACTGGAATCCCTTGGCATGGGCGAAGTTGTGCTTACGGGAGTAAACCTGTGCCAGTACGAAGACTTTCTGGAAGATGGAAAACGCATTCGCCTTACAGAACTTCTTTCTCTCATTCTTAAAAACACAAGTACAATCCGCATAAGGCTTTCGAGCCTTTACCCTCAGTCCCTAAATGCCGACATGTGTGCCGTTCTTTCCCACAGCCGAATTCAGCCCTTCTTTCACCTTAGTATACAGTCAGGAAGTCCAAGAATACTTTCCCTCATGAACAGGCCACATTCCCTTGAGCAGGTGGAAGAGGCTGTTAGACTGCTGAGGGTGGCAAAAGAAGACCCCTTCATTTCTTGCGACATCATAGCTGGATTTCCTTCAGAAACCGAGGAAGACTTTGAACTTACCCAGAAACTTTGCAGAAAGAGTGACTTTGCATGGATTCACGCCTTTCCTTTTTCTCCCAGACCGGGAACAAGGGCTAAGGATATGGAAAATCAGGTTCCAGAGCGCATTAAGGACCAGCGTGTGGAATGGCTTACAAAAACAGCTGTAGACGGAAAAATTGCCTACATAGAGCGCCACAAGGGAAAGGTTCTGTCTGCGGTTCTTGAAAACAGGGAGAAACTTTGCGCCGTAACGGAAAACTATCTGCATGTGTCCTGTTCCGTAGAAGAAGGCATTGAGGTAAAAAGAGGTTCTGTCTGCAGGGTAAGAATTGGAGACCCACTTAAAAAGTCCATAGAGGGTGGCAGGGAAGAAGACTGCACTGGAACGATAGTTGGCTAGGGCTAGAAGTTTAAATCCCTAACTATGAGCAAAAAAATACCCCCTGGTTTTAGCAGGGGGATTTTTACACAGAGGGAGTTGTTTATGAGCTATTGCAGATTCGAACTGCAGACCCACGCCTTAAAAGGGCGTTGCTCTACCTACTGAGCTAATAGCCCGTACATTTCCCAAAGTGTAAGACGAGTATAAAGACATTTTTTTATTTAGTCAAGTGCAAATTCTGCTATACTTGAAATAAAAGTACAAATTTATTATTATCATTTCATTATGGAAAAGGTATTTCTGTCACGGCGTAATCTTGAAACCATGTCTACCGCAGACCTGATTTCCCTTGCTGATGACTACGGCATTGACATTCCCGGCAGTTTGAATAGAAGTTTCATCATAGGCGAACTCCTTGCATTCAGCGATGAACTTGAACGGGAGCAGGAGACCACTGTCCTTCTTTCTGACGGAGAGGAATCCTCTGTAGACACACTGCCATCTTCATACAACGAAACTGCAATACGGGTACTTGCTAGAAATCCTGCATGGGCTTTCGTCTACTGGGACTTTAAGGAAAGCGACATTGAATCAATACAGGATGATTTTTTAGAGGATAGCATTTTCCTTAGGGTAAGGTATTTTTCCACTATGGACGGAGAAAAGCCTGCCGACAGTTTTGACATACAGGTTCCCCTTTCCGACAGGGAGCGCTATGTGCTTATTTCTAGAAGAGAAAAGTTCTTTGATGTGGAACTTACGATACACACAGAAGAGGGCTGCGTAAAGAGCCTTGCGGTTTCCAACAGAGTGGAAGCATCGCCCGAATGTTCTGATGCGGTTCTTGCACAACCGGGAAGCGAAATTTCCATGTCTGAGCTTACAAGGCTTTCGGGAATGGAAAAGCTGCTGCATAATCATTATGTAAATCACCGTCAGGCGTTTTAGTGTAAAAAGAGGTTGAAAGGGGAACTGATGAGTAAAAACAGTCTTGCAATTATTTTGAATGCCAGTCAGGAATATGTAATGGAAATCTCCAGAGACAGCGGTGAGCAGAACACTATGCTTTTTTCCGCAATATCCCAGACATATCTTCCCCTTCTTGACATGCTTTCTCGCCTTGAAGAAGACCAAGTACCCTGTAAAATAGGTCTTGTGCTTCCTTCTTCCCTTTGTACTCTCCTTGCCGACCCTAGATTGCAAAAACTTTACATAGACCATCTTGACCGCCGCATTGCCCTTGGTGAGTCGGAATGCAAAAGACTTTCTTCTGATGCTGTGCTTCTTGAGCAGGCAATGCGCTGTCTTAACCGTGCAAAAAAAGATAGATCAGACTTTACCGAAACATACAATCAGGACATTTTGGGAGCCTTAAAAACATGGGCAAAAAAGGGGTTCCTTGAGCTTATTCCCACTGCGGCAACAGGAGCCTTTCTTTCCCACTATGCCGACATGACGGAAGTTCTTAATGCTCAGATTGAAACTGGACTTTATGCCCAGCGACAGTTCTTTGGCGATACAGGTGAGGGATTTTTCCTTCCCTATCAGGCTTATTCAACTGGCATAGAAAAAGTTCTCCGCGCCTACGGGGTAACATACACGGTCCTTGACGCTAGGGCACTTCTCTTTTCAAAGGACGGCGCTCAGTGCGGAATTTTTTCTCCAGTGCGTACAGGAAACTCCCTTGTAATTTTTGGGAGCGACCCCTTCTGCGAGGAAGAAATTTCTGGTGAGGAAGGATATTCAAAAAATGCTGTCTATCTTTCCGAACACTTTGACATAGGATTTGATCTTGATTCTTCCGACTTAAAGAGTTTTTCTATGCCTGACGAAAAACGGCTTCCTACCCTCTACCGCTACTGGGCCAATGCTGAGGGGCAGGAAAGGGTAGTCTACGATGAGGAAAAGGCCAAGGCTCAGGCAGAGCGCGATGCAGAAACTTTTGTGCAAAAACGGATGGAACTTCTTCTGAATGCAGAAAAGTCCATGTCTTCTTCTGGTGAACAGTCTCCACTTCTTGTATGTACCATCCCTGCGGAACTTATTGGGCAGCGCTGGAATGAGGGAATCTTCTGGCTGGAAAGCCTTATCCGTAAGGTTGAAGCCTCCCAGTCAGTGGAACTTTCATTCTGCAAAAATCATGTTCAGAATCAGTTTGAACTTCCCAAAATAAGACCCTATCCCTGTGCCTCAAGCGGTTCTGGTTACGGTGAGAATTTTCTGGACAGTTCCAACAGCTGGATGACCCGCTATGTGCGCAAGGCTAGCGAACGCATGGTTGATCTAGCAGAAAGGTTCCCCTCCGAAACAGGACTTAAGGCTCGACTTTTGAACATTGCCGCCAGAGAAGTACTTCTTGCCCAGTCCTGCGAGTGGCAGCGCATGGTAAGCGAAGGAATTCTTCCAGACGAGGCGGCTTCCCAGTTTAAGGAGCATATTCTTGCCTTTACAGTTGTCTTTGATTCCCTTGCAAGCAACACTGTTAGCACGGAATGGCTTACCCGTATAGAAAAAGAACATGCCATTTTTCCGTGGATAAACTATCGCATTTTTAGCAGGAAAAAATAGGGCTTTTTAAACTTGTGCAAAAGTTCTCTCCTTTTTATGCCGATATTGAACTGGAGTGATTTTTTTTACGGGAGGAAGGCCTTGTTTTTCTACGGATGCAGTGCAAAGCGCAGTAGTGTAATGCTTTTGTGTGCCACGCTTTTTGTCCTTCCTGCATTTTCCGGGGCAAAAAAAGACACCTATAAGCCTGCCACAGAAACCCGTTCAGTTGCTGTAGTCTATTCTCAGGAGGAACAGGTTTCTGTTGCCGTTCTTACAGATTTTCTTTCCTACAAAAGTGCCTTTGACCGCATAATGCTTTCCTCTATGGCAGACTGTCTAGACTCAGAATTTTCCCTTGCAGCAAAGGAATTTACCCGTGAAGATTCTTCGGGCGTTTCTGCTCTTACCATGGGACGGGAGCGTTTCCTTACGGAAGGATTTCCCCGTTCTGCAGTAAGCGTAACCGACACAGCAATCAGTCAGGCTAGAAATTCAGTTGCAGAAATTCAGACCATACAGAAGCGGCTCGAAAACCCCTACAGCGATTTTGTTTCTGCAGTAAAGGCAAACGACCTTGCGGCGGCAGGCAGAGCATACAGTCAGGCGGAACGCTATCTTTCTCAAATTTCCAGTGCAAGACAAAATGTCCTTAGGGCATCAGAGTCTGTAAAGGCCCTTTATTCCCAGTACAGTTCTGACGGAAGTAGGGATTCTTCTTATTTGTTCTCACTTTCAAAAGTTCTTGCGGGGCTTGACGGAACTGCTTCTAGCGGACTGTGTGGAGTTTTTGACCAACTGTACGATGCCTATGCCGGCGGAATGAAGAGGGAACTCCTTACGCTGATTGACGCAGACATGGCAAAGTTTTTTGATTCTGTTAATGCTGGAAAAAATTACCAAGAGGCAAAGGAAGCGCTTTTACGAGTTTCAGAAACTGCATCCCTTTCTCGGCGCATAGATTCTTCTTCCGACGCAAAACTTGATGCGGCAATTTCTTTTTCTCAGAATGCAGGGGGACTTCTTGACGGACTTATCCTGTATGAAAACCTGAGCGCACAAAAAAAGTCCGTGCAGGATTCTGCAAAGGGAGGAGACATTCTTTCTGACGGAAGACTGCAGAATCAGAATGCTTCGGTAACAGCTTCTCTAATGAACTTGGCGTCTTCTTTTTCCACCCTACAGACTGACTGCGAATCGGCTTTGGAAAAGTCATGGATAAAAACTTTTCCTGGAACCTACTGGCAAAAGGAACTTTCTTCCTACAAAAACGGAATGCTTCGCCTCTCTCAGGACAGTGCAGCGGCCGCTTCTGAACTGTGGAACCTTACCGCACAAAGACTTTCTCTTGTTGCAGAAGCATTTCTTGCAGACGACACAGAACTTTTAAATAAGGCTCAGTCTGTTTCAAAAAATCAGCCTAAGGATTCTCTTGCCGCCCTAGAGACACTTGTAAGTTCTGTAAACAGGGATGTTTCTGTTGTGGAATCCTACAAAAAATCCCTTTCGGGACATGTTGCAAAAAACTACATTGCTTCTCTAGAAGATTCTTCAAAAAGACTTACTGCACTTCTTTCTGAATCGGAAAGACTAAGCAAGGAAGCCTCCGAACTTACCAGTCGCGCATATCAGGCTCAGCTTGACGGTGACACCCTTTACAGGGAGGCGGAAACAGCATACAGCAGAAAAGACTACAACACTGCTCTTGAAAAACTTGAGGCGGCCGCAGAAAAATATGACGAAAGTCTTGCTATTCAGGAAGATGAATCAATCCGCACAAAGCGAAACACCACGCTTCTTGACCTTAGTAACCGCATTGCCCGTGCAAAGTACGAAAACATAGTTAGGGAAGTCCGTTCTCTTAAAGACAGCGCCACAACTCTTTACTATTCGGGAGAATTTGAGGCAGCGGAAGCCTCCCTTAACAGGGCAGAACAACTGTGGACAGATATTACTGTAGAAGTTGATGATGAACTTGAAAAACTTAAGACGCTTGTAAACACAGCCCTTACAATGAACATAGGCCGCGTGCTTTCTACAGATGACCCCCTTTACCCAGAAATGTCTCAGATACTTTCCATTGCAAACCAGTACTACAGTCAAGGACTTGACTTAAAGAACAAAGGAAACTCTGCTGGTGCGGAAGAAGTACTTAACCTTGCCAAGCAGAAACTTGAGGAACTCCAGCGCGTGTATCCTCTTAATCAGGCGGCAAACATTCTTACCCTGCGCATAAACAGACTTCTTGATCCAGTGGAATTTGAACGCAGTTTTGAAAGCCGCATGAAGGTTCTTTCAGAAGTAAATTATTCCGCCCGTGACGCTCTTGCAACCCAGTCCTACACAGAACTTAAGGACCTCTATGTTATAAATCCCTCCTATCCTGGAATTGCCACCCTTGTAAGCAATGCGGAAATTGCACTGGGACTAAAGCAGAAGCCGGTACCTGTTTCCACTTCTCAAAGGGCGGCCACTGTTGCAAGGGAAGCTCAGACTCTTCTTTCCAGAGCGGGAACGGATGAAAACCTTCTTGCTCAGGCCAGAACAAAGGCCGAAGAAGCTCTTGAACTTGACCCTAACAACAGTGTTGCAAAAAATGTCCTTGACGAAGTAAAATTGAAGTCGGGCTCACAGGACTCTGGAGTTCTTTCTTCCGAAGACGAGGAACAGTTCCAGAGGGCAAAGCAGCTCTTTAAAAACAACTACATAGAAGAAGCCTATACAGTGATTTCTGCGCTGTATGCAAAAAATCCTTCTTCCAAACGAATTAAAAACCTAAAGGAGAGAATTGAACTTAAGTTATGAAAAAGCACTGCATCAGCATAAAAAAGACAGTTCTATTTTTCTCCCTGCTCATATCCTGCTCTTTTGCACATGCTGCATGGTATTGGGAAAATCCGCGTACGGTAAGCTCGTCAGGTTCAGAAAGCGTGTTCCCAAAATCAGTGTATTCTTCCAGCAGAACAGAGGCGGCCGTTTTCTGGGAACAGGTTGACTCATCCACAAAAAACATTTACATTTCTGGCTCGCTTACGGAAGACGGTTCTTCATGGAGCACTTCTTCTCGCATACTGGGACCCTTTGCATATTCAGGAGATGTTCCTGACCTATATTCTGCCACAATGGCACCCGATGGAACTATTGTAATTGCGGCGGTTAGTATAGACGGAAAAATTTCGGTGTATCGTTCGCAAAAGGGCAGTCTTGCTTTTGAGAAGGTCTGGGAATTTTCAGGCGAAAACCAACTCCTTGCACCTAGGCTTTATGTTTCGTCAGGTGGAAGCATTTTTCTTTTTGCCTCGCTTTCCAAAGACGAAAACTTTTCAATTGTTTTTTCAACTTCATCAGATGGAAGCGAATGGAAGGAACTTTCTTCATTTGAACCAAGTAGCGGATTTTCTAATGCAATGGTTCCATACCTTGCCCCTGTTAAAGGCGGAGACATGGTTGTCTACCAGGCCCACCACGCAGTTGGAAACAGAAACACCTTCCAGCTTTATGCAAGCGTAACTTCAAACGGTGGACGCACATGGTCAAGTCCAAGCCTGCTTACAGGAGAAAACTCAATGCAGAAGGGCGACAGTACTGGCTTTGAAGGCTACAACAATCAGAGTCCCTCTCTTCTGACGGTAGACGGACACACATATCTTGCATGGGAAAGAACTAGATACGGCTCAACAAATTCTTCTGTATGGATTGCGGAACTTTCTTCCTTCGGGGAACTTTCTTCTTCACCAGAAAAAATTTCTTCTACAGGTAATGCAAGCAGACCTTTTCTTTTTGAATACGAAAACACTGTAGGCGTCCTTTGGTTTGACACCCGTTCTGGTGTAAGTCAGGTTTATGCAAATCAGAAGACTCATGTAAACTGGGATACCGAAGACGAAGTAAAGCTTTCTGTTACTGGCAGGGCTTCTTCTTTTGCTGTTCCCGTGGTAAGCGTAAAGGGCAGGAGTCTTTCTTTTGCATGGCAGGAACAGGTCTCCTCTTCTTCTCGTATTGCGGTTCTGGTAAGCGACTCTTCATGTCCCAGTCCCGTGCTTAAACCAGTTAATTTTGTTTCGGGCAGAACCTACGCCTCTGAAACTGCCAGACTTTCTGTAACACTTTCTGAAGATTCATCTGGTCTTGCAGGATTTTCCTATGTTTGGTCAAAGGACAAAAATGCATCCCTTCCTCTTACTGTAGAACACATGCCTCACGAAGCAGGAACCGCCATAAGCGTGCGTGCAGACGAAGAAGGGGAGTGGTTCTTTAAGGTAAGGCAGTGCGACAATGCAGGCAACTGGTCGGAAGAAGTAATAGCCACTTACCGTTACGATGCAACACCTCCTTTAAAGCCTCTAGTAACTCCGCCGGAACTTGATTCTTACGGATTTGTTTCTTCCAATGCATTTACTGTAAACTGGAAGCATGACGACTCTGACACGGACATTGCAGGCTACACATGGAGCTTTACATACATTGCACCCCTCCCTGAAGAACTTGCAAGCAACAGACACCACAAGATAAGCCTTTCTGACGAAGAGGTTTCTTCTGCTCTGGAGTTCCTTCTTGAAAGCCACAAGGTTCAGATTGCATCTGCGCCTGTTCCAAACCGTTCCTTGGGCTCTGCAACAAGGGCTTCTTATTCCAACCGACGCAACGGCCTGTATGTTTTTGCAGTGGCCTCCCTTGATGCAGTAGGACACATTGGCGAAGTTGAACGAATTCCCCTTGTTATAAACAAATACAATCCTTCCACATACATTAGCGGTGTTCGCTCAAGTCAAGATGATGACGGTATAATCCGCATGTCAATTTCAGGCTCTGGCTTTACATATGACGGTTCTGTAACGGAAGTATATGTTGACCGTGACGGAGAGGCCCCTTACGACATTACCCTGTATGCTCGTGACGGTTCGTTTAAAGTTGATTCAGACTCAGCTATTTCGGGAATAGTTCTTCAGGAACTTGAGGCAGGAGATTATTTTGTAGGAGTAAGGCATCCTGTAAGGGGAGTTTATTTTGCTGCCCCTTCTTCTTCTACAATGCTTTCGGTGTCAGAGGCTGGTACTGTAAAGTTCAACAGCGAATACGAATATGTTCCCACATGGGAATCGTTTAGAAACTATTTTAAATATCACATAAACATCACCATGGTGATTCTTCTACTTCTTCTGCTTCTTGCCCTTATAGGGTTTGCAGCTTCACTTCATGGAATTGCAAAGACTGCAAAAGAAGCAATCCTCATTCATGCGGAAGTAGATGCAATCATAAAAGGAGGTTTCATGCCCCAGAAAAAGAAGGAACTTAAACTTAAGCAGAAGACTACAAGTCTTAAATACAAGCTTATTGGATACTCTGCAAGCTTGGTCATTACCATTGTGGCCCTTATAACTTTCCCCCTTGCACTTTACATGACAAATCAGCAGAAGCAGACTTTGTACGAGGGACTACAGAGTAGGGTGAATGTTCTTCTTGATGCCCTTGCCGTAGAAGCAAAGACAAATCTTCCTCCAGCTCCTGCAGAAGATCGCGACAAGTTGGACAATCTGCCTGACCAGATGGAAGCCCTTCAGTCCAAGACTGAAAATGCAAAGTCTGTAAACTTTGTAAGCACATGGCGTGAAGCCCTTATGCAGAAGACAGGTCTTTACGATGCCAGCACCATTGCAGGAGAGGCTGTCTATGTTACCATAACAGGTTTTGACGATGAACTTGAAACCGTCCATTTTGACTATGTGTGGGCAACAAACGATGTAGAAATAAATCCTCCTCTAGAAAATGCCGATGCTGTTTCTTCCTTTGTTCCCGGTACAGATAGACTGTTTGACTTTAAGTCGGGACAGGAAAAAATCTATGTAGAAAAAATTCTTGCGGACTGTTCTAGACTTAACGGCAATGTGGCAGAAGAAGCCGCAATTCTGGAGTCCATGTACGGTGCCTCTAGCGATTCTCCAAATACAAAGCGTTATCGTGACGAAATGGATGCACTCCTTTCTTCTCTTTCTTCCGAGAGCATAGGAAGCTATCCTTCTTACGACTTGCAGAATATGGACGAGTCTGTTGACGAATATATTTTCTTTGAACCCGTTCTTGACACTCCTTCAAGTTTGGAAGCAAATGCAGACAATTATGTTCGTGGAATTGTTCTTGTAAAGGTAAACACTGAATCCCTTAAACTGTCGGTAAAGAATTCGCGCATAGACATTCTTCTGATTACCATGGCCGTAATTCTTCTTGCTGTCCTCATAGGATTTTTGGGCTCACTGCTTCTTGCAGGAATCATCATTAAGCCGATTAAAAAACTTGTGTCCCATGTTGCTATGATTCGCGATACCGAAGATAAGGAACAACTTGCAGGAAAAGACATAGCTGTTACTTCCCGTGACGAAATAGGCATTCTTGGTGACACTGTAAACGAAATGACCAGAGGCTTGGTGCAGGCGGCAATTGCTTCAAAAAATCTTGTGGTGGGTAAGGAAGTTCAGACAAGGTTCCTTCCGCTTCAGACTGACTCAAAGGGTTCCCAGCTTACTACAGGCTCTCTTTCTGTAAGCGGTGCGGACTTCTTTAGCTACTATAACGGTGCCGATGAACTTTCTGGTGACTACTTTGACTACCGCCAGATAGACAAAGACCGTTACGCAATAATCAAGTGCGATGTTTCTGGACACGGAGTTCCTGCCGCCCTTATTATGGTTGAGGTTGCGACACTCTTCCTTAACTACTTTAGCAAGTGGAATCCAAAGCAGAATGTTCAGTCAGCTCTTCAGACAATTGTAGGCCGCATAAACGACCTTCTTGAGCAGCGCGGATTTAAGGGACGCTTTGCAGCATTTACCTTGTGCGTTTTGAATACTGCAAGCGGAGAAGCCTTCTTCTGTAATGCAGGAGACAATCTTGTTCAGGTTTACGATGGAGTGGAGCAGAAGAAAAAGACTGTTACCCTTCCCGAAACCCCTGCAGCAGGCATGTTCAGCACAGACCTAGTAGAAATGAAGGGCGGTTATCCTGTTTCTCGCTATGTGCTTAAAAAGGGTGATGTTCTCTTCCTTTACACTGACGGTATTGAGGAAGCAAAGAGAAACTTCCGTGATGCCGACGGAAAAATAATTCCCTGTGCCCAGCAGGGACTTGCCGTCGACGAAGACCACGGTAACCACAAGGTTGGAGAAACCAGCGAAGAAATGACTCCCGAACGGGTTACTGCAATAATAGAAAGCGTCTTCCGCAGGGAAGTTTACGAACTTTCAAAGTGGCATAATCCAAATGTGGAGGAACAGTTTACCTTTGACTTTACTTCCTGCACTGGTACAGCAGAGGAAGCAATCATGGCTCTGGTAAGCGTTGAAAAAGTATTCCGTCTTTACAAGGATGCTTCCACAAAGCCCACTGACAAAATCAAGGTGGACAGAAAAATTGATGAATTTCTTTCTGCTCACTTTAGACAATACTCTTCATATGCTTCCGAAAAGGCGGATGTAGAGGGAGACAGTCAGTATGTCTGGTGGAAGGGTGTATGTGAAGACCCTCAGTACGACGACCTTACTCTTATTGCGATAAAGAAAAACTGATTTTATACAGTTCTATGGTTGCGTCCTGAAAATTTGAAAAGCACAAAACCTGTCCGTTGGGGCTTACAGCAAGTCCCGTGGGCTGGTTTCCACCTTCAATGGTCAGTTCCACGCTCATGTCTTCTGTTTTTATTACGCTGATTTTTCCGTTTACAGGACTCCGCTTTGTGTAGTCTGTAGGATTGTTTGGCCCTCTGGAAGAAACAAAAAGCCACTTGTCATTTAAAAGCTGAATCGTGTTTGGATTATTAAAGACCCTTACCGTCTTTACAATGGAAAATGCGCTTATGTTTATCTTGTATATGCTGCGGTGGTACATGTCGCTTACATAGGCGTATTTTTCTTCCGCGTCTACTGCTATATGCCTCATTGCGGCGTTTTCTATTTCTAGCTTTGCAATCTGCTTTCCGCTTTCTGTTGAAAATTTTTCTATGATGCCGTCATCAAAGGAAAGGCTTATAAGGCATTCTCCTCCATTGGTAAAGACCATTCCTCTGGGGGCGGCTCCAGTCTTTATTGAGCGCACTACTTTTCCTGTGTTCCAGTCAATAAGGGAAATGTCGTTGGACCCCCAGTTAGAAACCGCCACAAGCTGCTTTTCATGACACCATGCAATGAACTTGGACCATGTGCCTTCCGTTTCCAGAGTGCGCCTGTATGTAAAGTTGGGGTAGGAGTATTCATACACTTTCGCTGTAGTCATCTGCGAAACAAGAAATGCATTATGTTCGGGAATAAAGAGTCCTTCTGCAAATCCTTTCTTTTCTGAGTTTGGGGGATTTATCCTCTGCACGATTTTCTTTTCTTCCACAGAGAATATATCAAATCCGTCATCGTCCAAAAGTGGCATGATGATGAATTTTCCGTCGGGAGAAAAAAGCACCTGTTTGGGCTGCCTTCCGCATTGGTAGGTTCCCACTTTTTCAAGAACAGGACTGGATTCGCTCTGGGCAAAAACTGGGACTGCAAGGGTTAAAATCAGCGTGAATAGATTTACAAGGTATTTTCCTCTTCCCATATAGTTCCTCTTTGTTTCATTATACACTACTATTTGCAAAAAAAACAGTTGTAACATTAAAATATGTATGCTATAATTTTCTTAGGAGTTTTGCATGCTGGGAATTAAGACAAAAATCAATCTCTCTACAATCCTTATTTTGATTGTGTCATTTACGCTCATTGTTTTCTTTTCTTGGAACAGGGCGGCAAATGAACTTGAAGATGCCGTTCAGACTGGAAACCTGGACTTGGCTCATGCCGTTGCTTCGGATATTGATGTAATAAATTCTACGGAATTTAAGATGCTAGAAAGTCTTGCAAACTTAAGCATCGTCCGGGATCCCTCCGTAGACATGCACGACAAGTGGGAGCTTGTAAATAGTGCCGTAAAGGGTAACAGCCGCTACTACGGTCTGGGTTTCTTTAACGAGGACGGAATAGGCTATGCCACTACAGGAAAGTGGAGCGACCTTCACACCCGCGAATATCTTGCGGTTTCTATGCGCGGCATTAATGCCCTTCAGGATCCCAACTGGTCTGCTGTAAACGGACATTTGTGTACATTCTATGCGGTTCCTGTTAAAGACCCTCAGGGACGCCAGATTGCAGAAATTTCTGCCGTTGTGGATGCTACTGAACTTTGCGATACCATGCTTGACATTACCATCGGAAAGAACAGCCATCCCTTTATTATGAACCGCAAAACGGGAAACTATGTTGCCCATGAAGATCCGGAATTTATTAAAACTACAACTGCAGTTACCGAAAACACCTCAGTCTCTTTCCATGAAATACTTAACCGCATAAGTCTTGGTGAAACTGCAAACGAAGTTTATGTAGACAGCGACGACCACAAAAAATATGTTGTTGCTTACAGGCCTATAGACGGTACTGACTGGTCTGTAGTCCTTCGCGCTCCCTACAAGGATTTCTATAACGGAGTTTCTGTACTTCTTCGCATAATGCTTGTCATCTCACTTGCAGGTCTTGCCGCTGCAATCATTGTTATGCTCGTTGTAATCGGCAATGCCATAAAGCCTTTACGCAATGTTACAGGCACTGTGGAAGGTGTGGCAACTGGTAATGCCGACCTTACCCGTCGCATTCCCGAGATTAACTCCAAAGATGAAGTGGGTACCCTTACAAAGAGCTTTAACCTCTTTCTTTCTAAAATGCAGAACATCATCACCGAACTGGGTGCCTCCAAGAGGGATTTGGCTTCCTACGGTGAAAGTCTAGATAAAATGGTAAGCGAAAACAACAAGCTTCTTGAGCAGATTCTTAATGGCATAAAGAATGTTGATGTGGAAATTGACAACCAGCACGAAAAAGTTGGAAGCACTGTAACTGCCGTAAGCCAGATTTCTACTTCAATAGACATGCTTCGCCAGCACCTTCAGTCTCAGACTCAGGGAGTAGAGCAGGCTTCTTCTGCCGTTACCCAGATGATTGGAAACATCAATTCGGTTTCTGCATCTGTTGAAAAAATGGCCGGAGAATTTGATGTTCTTCAGAATGATATAAGCACTGGTATTGTAAAGCAGCGCGAGGTTAGCGAACAGATTCAGCTTATTGAGCAGCAGTCAAAGATGCTTCGCGAGGCCAACACTGTAATTTCTTCCATTGCAGAACAGACAAACCTTCTTGCTATGAATGCCGCTATTGAGGCTGCCCATGCAGGAGAGGCTGGAAAGGGATTCTCTGTTGTTGCTGACGAAATCCGCAAACTGTCAGAAAACTCTTCCGTTCAGTCAAAGAACATCGGTACGCAGCTTAAGGCAATCCTTGGTTCTATTGCAAATGTTGTCCGCGCTTCTGATGAATCTGACCAGTCCTTCTCTGCTGTTGCAGAAAAAATCCGCATAACAGGAAATCTGGTTAACGAAATTGAAGTTGCAATGAGCGAGCAGTCAGCTGGCTCTAAGCAAATTAGCCAGACCCTTAGCTTCATGAACGATGCAACTACACAGGTTGTTTCGGCTTCTGAAGGTGTTGAGTCTGCACGAAGGGAAATTACTGCGGATGTTACCATCCTAAAGCAGTCTTCCGATGCAGTGCGCGATCTTGTTTCTGGCATGGAAAGCAGCGTAAAGCGCATAGAAGAAGACGATGCTGCACTTCTCAAACTTGCTTCTTCAATGAACACTTCAATCTACCGCATAGGAAGTCAGATAGACCAGTTTACGGTTTAATCCAACCTTCCCCTGCGCCACCCCTCCCTAAGCAAGGGAGGGTATTTTTTTGCGAATAAATGTAAAGAAGGTAGCGACAAGGCAGTCGCATCATCATTTTACCCTACAGTCCTGCAAGAATTTATTTCACAGAAATAAATTCTTGCGATTTCAAAACTGCATGGATGCAGTTTTGAAATCTATTGACACATTTTTATTATTCTGCTATAGTATTCCTACATCAGCAAGATGTGCTTTCCCCGATTGTGTAATGGTAGCACCTCAGATTCTGGTTCTGATTGTGGGGGTTC
>ERZ842401.299-NODE-299-length-69829-cov-12.426821_pt1 | contig 69829 bp, 52 predicted proteins | sample MGYA00521270_ERZ842401 | MGnify/ENA primary metagenome ERZ842401 (study PRJEB31892, sample SAMEA3878208) | bioreactor metagenome | biome: Moose rumen | place: Sweden | collected 2011-10 | study: EMG produced TPA metagenomics assembly of the PRJEB12797 data set...
ACTTGTTCTGGTACTTGTTGATGGCCTTGATGAGTTCCGGCGTAATCTCCGGATCGTAGCACGCCTGATCCTGTATCCAACGGTTAAACGCCATGAACACCTCGATGGCATCGACGACGTTAGCCTTCTTGTCGAGTTTCTCGATTGTTGCCGACAGTTTGGAGAGTTTGTCAGCCAGTGTTCCGATAGCCTCCGGATCTCCGGACTTGTTGACCTGGTCAATGAGGTTGTCGATAGCCAGGAGCAGTTTGTTGACCAGTTCCGGACGTGTAATGTTCTTTGCTGCCCGTGCCTCCTTCCATCCTTCGGTGTTAGACCACTTGGATACGGATTGTCTTGAGACCCCTATCTGTTCTGCAATGTCCTGCAGCTCCATTCCGGAGAGGTAAAGAGAGCGGGCAAGGTTTTTCTTTTTTTCAAGTTCTGCTTTGTTCATATTCTTTTATTTTTAAAGGGAGTGAAAGGGGAGTGAAAAGGGAGTGCCCATTTATCTTCCATTTTTGCTTCCTGTTATTAACTTTCACGGTGCAAAATTAGATATTTTGCACCTATAGGAGAAAAAGGCGTGCAGTGGTTGCAGAGAAGTGTGCAGCGGTTGCAGAGATACTTGGGAAAGCGTGGCAAAAGTGCGACCTTTGCATACACAATTCATAATGCATAATGCATAATTCATAATTAAAAAGAGCCATCGTAGGGGAACCGCGTGGCACAGTAATAAATAAGGAATATGAGTAAACGAGTACGAATCAGCAATGAGAGTCTGAACAGTTACGGCACATGGGTCGTAACGAGCGGCATGGACATAGAACAGTATGGCAAGAATCCCGTACTATTGTATATGCATGAGCGCGGCAGGGTAATCGGCTATGTGAAGGAACTTCGGGTAGAAGGCGATGAGATTACCGGAGAGTTGGTATTCGACGAAGCCAGCGACCTGAGCAAACAGTGTAAGAAGCAATGGGAAGTAGGCAGTCTGCGCATGGTGTCTATAGGTATAGACATCAAGGAGACGAGCGACGATGCGAAGTATCTGAAGCCCGGTCAGACCTCAGCGACGATAACCAGGAGCAAGCTGTTTGAAGTGTCTATAGTAGATATCGGAGCCAATGACGATGCCATAGTGCTTCACAAGGACGGCGTGCGACTGACATTAGGCAAGAACGCGGCAGAAATGTTGCCGCTGCTGCATAGTAACGACAAAGGCGGGGGAACCGCCTTGCACAGTGATAGTAATAACCCAATTAAAAACGAAGAGAAAGAAATGGATTTGGAAAAGTTAGCCCTTGAACTGGGTTTGCCGAAGGATGCCAGCGAGTCAGCCATCATGGCGAAGATTGGCGAGTTGAAACAGCAGGCTTCAGGTGCAGCGGCACTTGAGCAGGAACGTGACACGTTGCGTGCCGCGCGTATTGAGAGTATGGTAGATGCTGCCATTGCCGAGAAGAAAATCGGTGAGGACAAGAAGCAGCACTTTATGGAGCTTGGCAAGAAGGTAGGTGCCGAGACCCTTCAGGAGACCCTTGCGGCAATGAGCCCTCAGGTGAAAATCAGCACGCTGCTGAGCCATGCCGGTGCCGACGGACATGGTGCAAGCGTTGAGATCAAGAAGTTCAGCGACCTGACGGAAGAGCAGCTGCTGAAGCTTCGCAAGGAGAACCCTGCCGAGTATAAGAAACTGTATAAGGCCGAGTACGGCATGGAGTGTGAACTATGATTAGGAGTTAGGAATTAGGAATTAGGAGTTGCGATGACATCCAACATACGTAACAAAGGCGGGAGAACCGCCTTGCACAGTAACAATTAAACGATATGAGAAAGTTTGTAATGTTTTTCAGTGCGGTTCTGTTGAACTGCTTGATGGGCAGCACATTGGCTGCCACAGTTGGTGTAGTTCCGATGGCAGGTGCCTTGGGTCTGATTGTAATCAGTGCCGTTGTGGGTCTGCCTGCAGGTGCTTGTGCCGGTGTCTATACAGAGATATGGACCGGCGAGATGGTAAAGGGTCTTCGCGGCATGATGGCCGGTACGTGGCTTGACGGTATTCCCGACAGTTCAAGCATAGTGAATAATGATGTTATCCATCTGGTAGATGTCGGTGTGGATCCTGACGTATTGATAAACAATACGACATACCCTATACCATTGCAAGCCCTTGATGACCAAGACATCGCCGTCAGCCTTGACAAGTTCCAGACGAAGGTGACCCCAATCACCGACGATGAGCTGTATGCCGTAAGCTATGACAAGATGGGTCGTGTGAAGGAGAGCCACGGCAACAGCATCAACGATGCGAAGTTCAAGAAGGCCGCCCATGCCCTTTGTGCACAGCAGGACGGTGCGAAGACACCTGTGCTTGCCACCAGCGGCACACGAGATGCTAACAGTGGACGCGTGAAGGCATGCATCCAGGACATCATCAACATGAAGAAAGCCATGGACAATCTCGGCGTTCCTGCGCAAGGCCGACGCCTGGTGCTGTGTCCCGACCACGTCAATGACCTGCTGGAGACAGAGCAGAGCTTCAAGGAACAGTATAACATCAACCGTGGCGAGGGTACCATAGGCAGGCTGTACGGCTTCGACATCTATGAATTTGCCGGTAACCCACTGTACACCACCGCCGGCAAGAAGAAAGCCGTCGATGCCACAGCAGAGACCGGTGAGTTCCAGTGTTCGTTTGCCTTCTACGTGCCACGTGTGTTCAAGGCTACCGGCTCTACGAAGATGTACTACAGCGAGGCAAGTACCGACCCAGAGTATCAGAGAAACAAGGTGAACTTCCGTCACATGTTCCTCTGCATGCCAAAGAAGGCAGATGCCGGTGTCGTGATAAGGAGCGGTTATAACGCTAACGATAACCTTAACGATGGTGCTAACGATGGCGGCAGCGAGGTTCTCACCATTTCGGGAGCCGACAGTCTGAGCCTCTTAGCGGGCCAGGGCAGTAACGTACGCACCTACGCCACCAGCAACGGAGCCGGTGTCACGGCAGAGACAGACGCTGCATGGCTGACGGTCAGTGTTGAGGGCAACAAGGTAACCTTCACCCGTGAGGCCTACGCCTATGACGCGGCGGGCAGCGACCCACGTACTGCGACCGTCACGATAGGCATTGCCGGCAGCGATGTCACCAAGACGGTGACCGTAGAACAAGCTATGGCAGTCGGAAACGACAACGGTGGTGAAAACTAAAAGCCCTTCCTGCCCTCCCTGGTGGAGGGCGGGACAGTCGGGAATTAAGAATTAGGAGTTAGGAATTAAGAATTAGGAATTATGAAGCTGAGAGTATTAAGACAGTTCCGTGACAAGGATAATCACGAGAAGATATACAAGCCTGGCGACGTGTTTGAAACGCAAGACGAGTCACGTGCTAACGACCTGGTGGCAAGAGGGCTTGCGACCTCCCCTGTCCCCTCCCAAGGATGGAGGACTGTGGCGGAGCAGCATCCTGCGGAAGAAGAGCCGTCATCAGGAACGGCGGAAGGCGCAGAAGATCCTGCGGAGAAGCCTGGCAGCAAAGGCGGTAAGAAAAACAAGTAATGACTATGAGTAAGCTGAAATATCTTGTAATCCACTGCACCGCCACGCCGGAAGGCCGCGAGGTGAGTTCGTCGGAGCTTCGCCACTGGCACACCGACCCTGTGTCGAAGGGTGGGCGTGGCTGGAAGCAGGTGGGTTACACGGATATGATACACCTCAACGGCGGTGTGGAGCGTCTTGTCAAGAACAACGAAGACGACATTGTAGATCCCTGGGAAATCACCAACGGTGCCAAGGGGCATAACAGCGTGAGCCGGCATATAGTATATGTAGGCGGTGTCGGTAAAGACGGCAAGACAGCCAAGGACACCCGCACGATGTCCCAGAGGGCAGCCCTGGAGAGTTACTGCAGGCGTTTTCACCACAGATTTCCTGAGGTGAAGATCGTAGGTCACAACGAACTTGACCCGAAGAAAGCCTGTCCGAGCTTTGACGTTCAGAAATGGCTGAAAGCGGTAGGGATAGTTAAGAGTTAGGAATTAGGAGTTAATTAAGGCAATGGTGGAGACGATACTACAATATTTAGCATGGGCGATACCTTCAGGAGGCATCGGTGCCGCCATTGCCTGGTTTGCAAACCGTAATGTGAGAAAGACAACCGAAGCGAAACAGATACACGACACATACAAAGAGATGTACGAAGACGTGTCTGCGGAGCTTAGGGCAATACGAAATGAAAATGGAGAAATACTTGAAAGAGCAGACAAGGCCTCTCAGGAGAGCCGTATTCTCAAGAGGGCGCTTGACCGTCTCAGCCGCGCTATTGAAGCTATACAGTTTTGCCCTTATAGGGCTGAGTGTCCTGTCCGTGCAGAGCTGCAGGACGGTGAAGAGTACGGAGTCGTCGGTGGCGTTGAATCAGCACCAGCTTCATTGCGACAGCAGCGCAAGCGTAAGCATAAGAAAGGTGACAGCAGTTGCGGTACCAGCGGACACTGCGGAGCTGACGATAGCAGTGGACAGCTTCAGGCATCTTCCCCGTGAGGCCGCCTTCACTGCCAGCAGCGGGCGGGCAAGGGTCATAGTGAGACGTGTGAATGACACCATCATGGTATGGGCCACGTGTGACAGTCTCCAGAGACTTTGTGAGGAACAGCAGTCCAGAATAGAATCCCTTCGTCAGAACAGCATTCTAAAGGCGTTCGAAGGTAATAGGGAGAGCAGACTGACGAAACCTCCAGACTGGGCTATAATTGTGATGTTCGCACTGTTTGCGGCAATGCTGGCTGCAGTGGCGATGGTAATGCGGAGGAGTTAGGAATTTTGAATTAAAAATTAAGAATTAAGAATTATGGCAAACAAGAATTTTATCTACGGCATAGGAGCCGTGAAGATTAACGACCAGGTAATAGGTTACATTGAGAAAGGTTCATGGGACTGGGGCGGTCAGAAGCCAGAAGTAGCGGACGTAGAAGCGGAGCAGGTTCCTGATGCTCCAGTACTGTCGCTTCCTGTCAAGAACGGCACAATCAGTCCAACGTTCAACCTGATACAGTTGGACTATCCGAACCTGCAGTTAGTATTAGGAGGCACATTGATAGGCACATCTCCCAACTATACAGGCTGGGAAGCCCCTACCTCTCTTGTCGATATCAGCGGTCCTGTTACTATCGACTTCGTTAGTGGTCAGACGATGACCATCCCGAACAGCCTGCTGATATCCAACCTTGGCGGCAAGCTGACTCTGACAGAGGTATCTAAGATAGAGTGCCAGCTGAAGGTTATGAAGCCGAGCAACGGCGGTGCCCCATATAAGATAGAAGACACTGTGGGGTAGTTATGAATTAAGAATTAGGAATTAGGAGTTAGGAATTATGAATTCGGAGTTATGAATTCAGTATTAGAACGAATGATAGAGCGTGAGGCAGCGGACGCACTTTTAGACAACGGAGTGAGCGTTCCGCTGCTCACCATTTTCGGAAAAACGTTGCGCGTTACGATGAAGCGCCCAACGCTGGCAGGACAGATGCGGATTGCCAGGGAATACCTCTCGCTGGGTGTCACGAGCGATGAGATATGGGGCTTTACGAAGGAGCAAGAGATGCAGTTCCTGGCAGAGCACGGTAAGCGCATCAGCAAGATGATAGCCCTGTGTATCTGTCGTGGATATCTTGCTCGTAAGCTGGCAATGCCTCAGATGGGGTGGATAGTGCGCAACTTCATGGCGCATAAATACATGATAGAGAGCGTGAAGACGTTCGTGCTGCTAATGGGAACCGAGGCTTTTATGCCTATTATCAGATCAGCCGAGGCGGTGAATCCGACGGTACTGAGACTGAGCCAAGAAAAGAAGGGGGGTTAAAGAGCCGTTGGGAAGGCTCCCATAGCCCTTTTGGTTTCATATGGCAGATAGCAAGTGCCACGGGATGGACAGTTGACTACATCATGAACAAGGTTAACTACCAGGCTCTCATCATGATGCTCGCAGATGCTCCGAGGCTGAAAACGGAAGAAACAGACGACAAGACCGAGCAAGAGGAAGCCGAGGATATTGTGGGCATTTTCAAGAGCAAGCTTGGGTAAATAGGAATTAAGAATTAAGAATTAGGAATTAAGAGACGATGGCAAGCAAGAATTTTATATACGGTATAGCTGCGATATATCTGGGAGATATGTCAACCAAGATAGGTTACATTGAGAAAGGCAGCTGGGACTGGGGTGGCCAGAAACCCGAGGTGACGGACGTAGAGGCAGAGCAGGTTCCAGACGCACCAGTTATATCAATAGTAAACAGTAACACGCAGAACAATCCCACGTTTAACCTGATACAGTTAGACTATGTAAACCTCCATCGCTTTTTAGGCGGCAGGCTGGTTACCGGAGGCTGGGAAGCCCCGTCGGACATAGTAAGGCTACAGGGGCGTTTCTATATAGAATTTGCCTCAGGGCAGGTCATGGTGATTCCGGAAGCAGCGATATATGCCTCAATGGGCGGCAAGCTGACTCTGACGGAGGTATCTAAGATAGAGTGTCAGCTTGAGATGATGAAGCCAGAGAGCGGAGAAAAGACTTATAAGATAAAGTCAGGATTTCCGGCACTGCTGAGACTGCAGTTATTGAACCTGGAGGGAGATACGGATGCCAACCTCTATATCGAGTCAGAAGAGTCTGGAGCGAGGGGGAGTGGTAGTGTCATAATTCCTTTTACACGCTGTGTAAGACATAACGGCAGGTATTATGTTGTGGAAGAGGAATTGCCAGGAATGTATAATCCATATTCTCTTAGTATAAACTACGGGCAAGTTATTCCGGAACCTTACTTATACGACCCACACATATTGTATTATGCAGAGTCGGAGGATATGCGTCTGGCAGGTTCCTTCCGTGGCGGTGAGATAGCCAAGGAAAGAGCCAGCGGCAGAGATTGGCACCGACTGTCAGTTGACAGTTATATAGCAGCCGACAATTTTGAGATAATACTTCCGAGAACGGTAAGGGACTACGTCGTTACAGTTGCCGGTCGCAACATGGGTTCGAGTGCCGCAGACCTCGTCGTAAAGATGCTATTAAATGGTGCTAAAGAGACGAGAACCCTGACATGGAACCCTGCTGTACAAGATGAGATGACATGTCGGATTGAGATTGATAATGAATCAGGCGTTCCGGCAGGTGTCACCCTGCAGGTATGCAACAACAGCGGCGTAACCTCGAACGTCTGCATAGACTATGTGATAGTCAGAGAGGACATTTAGGAACGCTGCACTGAAGTGCGGCGCACCGGACGAAGAGAGTTAAGAATTTTGAATTAAGAATTAAGAGACTGTGGCAAAACCTGTAGAAATAGAGATACTGTTGAGGGATAGGCTGAGTGGTGGACTTGAGAAAAACAGCCAGGGCGTAGGCCGTCTGTTAGGTGCAGCTCGCCGTGCGTCTTTAGAGATTCAGGGGGAAATCGAGAAGCAGCGCAAGGTGATATCGGGCCTTAATACAGACTTGGGCAAAATGGAGTCCAAGCTGCAGGGCATGAAACCTGGTGACGGCCAACGGCAGCTGATGGTGGAAATCAGTGCCTGCAAGAAGGTACTTGCCGAGGAGTCGGAGACACTTACCCGCTTAGAACGTGAGCATGAGCAAGCCTGCCAGAGCGTATCACGGCTTGAGCAGGAGTACAAGGGTATTGTCCAGTCTGAAGAACAGGCTGCTGCACAAAGCAAGAATCTGACATCAAGGATTGCTGAACAGAAAGCCATTGTGAAGCAGACAGAAGCAGATGTTAAGGCCCTACAGAAAACTTACGATGACGCTTTGCCAGGCAGGAGCAAGCAGGAGGCCCTTGCTGAACTTAACGCGGCAAAGAAAGCTCTGGACGAAGACAAAGCCGCCCTTGCCGGGCTTACCAGCGAGCAAGAGCGGAACAAAGAAAGCAACCGCCGCCTTTCCATGCAGCTAAGAGACATGCAGAATGCCCTGACGCGCATGCGTATGGAGGGAAAACAGAACACGGAAGAGTACCGCCAAATGTCAGAAAAGGCAGCCGTGTTGTCAGACACATTGGCAGATGTTAAGAAGCAGACCAGCATACTGTCTAATGATGATGCCAACCTTCAGGGACTAATATCTGGTGTGAACGGACTGTCAGGTGCCTTCACCACTGCTACAGGTGTCATGTCACTTTTTGCCACTCAAAATGAGAACCTACAAAAGGTACAGGCACGTCTTCAGAGTGTGATGGCCATCACTATGGGCCTGCAACAGATGTTCAATGCCCTAAACAAGGATAGTGCTTTCAGGCTGGTCACATTAACGAGAGCCAAGGAATTACTTACAGCCGCTAATTCCCGTCTTGCCGTTGCTCTGGGCATATCCAACACTGCCGCATCGGTACTTATGGGTACGCTGACACTTGGCCTGTCAGCAGCTATCACGGGCCTGATTGTATTATGGGATAAACTCAATAGCGCTCAGGAGGAGGCAGGGCGTAAGTCTCTGGAAATGGTAGAGACAGAAGCACAAGGACGCGCAGAAATGCTGAAGACCCGCTTTGAAATAGACAGTACACGTGAGAGCCTGCGGAACTTTACTGGCACAAAAGAAGAGGAAAAGCAGAAATGCGAAGAACTGAACAGAAAATACGGTGAGGCCTTCGGTTATTATGACAAAGTTTCCGAATGGTATGATGTGTTAACCAATAAAGCGGAGCAGTATGTCCAGATACTTTTCCTACAGGCCAAGGCACAGGCACTGGTAAACAAGGCTATCGAAGCGGACGAAAAGCTAAACAAGCATAAGGCAACTAAACCAGGGAAAGCTGAGACCGACATGGGGTTCTGGAGTTCGGTCGGACTAATAGGTACTATCGGACCTCTCGATGGGTTTGAACAAATACAGAAACATAACAAAGAGGCATACGACAAAAGAACCAGGGAACTGACGACAGAAAGGGACAACGCCTTGAAAGAAGCGTCTGACTTTCAGAAACAGGCGGCTGCCATAGGCAAGGGTGCGAACATTGGCGGGCATTATGCCCCGAAAACAAAGATAGAGACGAAACGGCAGTCCATTGGTAAAACCACGACAGAGGAGCAACAGACAAGCGATGAAATAGCGAAGCTGCTGTCTGATACAATAAAAAAGCTGCAGGAGGAGAATATGACGGATTCCATCAGCCTTATTAAAGACGAGCGGGAGAAAGCATACCATGAAGCTGAGAAAGAATATAACGAGCGTCTGAGCGAGTTAGAGGCCCTTGCCGATGAATGGACAAGGCTGAACAAAAAGACTGGGGCGCAGACTGATCATGACGGACTGACATATGAGCAGCGTGACGAACTAAATAACGCACGACTCTTAGCTAAGGAAAAGCGTACACAAAAGGAAACTCATGCGGATGCACGTGCCCGTGCGCAACAGCAACAGCAGAAACAGGAGGAGAATGCACAGAAATTCCAAGCCCTGAAGGAGTCGATAGACTGGGAAACGACATTCTCGAATCTTGACAGGATAAGTACGGAGAGCCTTAACGCCCTGAAGGATAAACTGCATACGTTACTGGGCAGCGGCAGCATTCTTCCGGAGGATGCCAAGGTGTTGTCGGAAAAGATCCTGGAGATAGAAGACAAGATATCGGAGAGAGGCAACATCTGGTCATCCCTTATCCCTGCGCTGAAGGAGCGTGAGCGCATCACGCGGGAGGTGGCGGAGTTAGAGAAGGAGACGGCCATTGCCGTCGGGAATGTTGCAAAAGCCCGTGCAGAGCAGACTGCTACGACAATAGGAGTTCAAGGCACGCTGAGCAATATACTTGGCAGGGACATACAGACAGATGACCTGAAAGGCAGCAAGGAAGACATCTTAAAACGTCTTGGCATAGACAAGGTATCGCCTAAGTTCAGTGAGGTGTCGAAAGCCCTTGACACCCTGACCGAGGCCACGCAGAGAACCACCCGGGCAGAAGAGGCTGCTGCCAATGCGAAGAAGTCGGAGGATATAAAGAAGAATATCTTGGAGGGCTTCAAAGGCAAGGGCGTAACAGGCGGGTTGGGTGACATCTTCTCCAATGCCGTAAGCATGGCCGGTGGCGGTGCGTTAGGAATAGGGAAGCTGATACAGACGAATGCCAACAGCATGGCGGAGCTGACGGACAAGATAGGTCTGGGACAGACGGAGTTCGGTGAGGCCGTACACGGTTTTGCTGACGGCGTAAACGGCTTTATGGGAGCTGTACAGAGCCTTGCGAGCGGTGACGTGTTCGGGGCCATCAGCGGCATAATAGACGGCATAGGCGGCTTTGGCGAAATCTTCGGGATAAACTGGAGTGGCGGCAATGAGGCCGAGTATGCTGCTACGATGGCTGAACTGACCCAGAAGAACGAAGACCTGATAATAGCCCTTGACAGTCTGAGGGAAGAGCTTGCGAATTCGAAGGGTGCGCTCGCTGTCGATGCCTACAACAAATCGAAGGAGGCGCAGCAGCTGATAAACGACAATGCGCTAAGGAAGGTGACGGAGCAGATGGGCTACCATAGTGCTCACCACTCATGGAACTACTATTGGGGAGGATTCAGCCAACAGCAGCTGCAAAGCATCAGAAGCCAAAGGTCGGACCTGGCAGGATGGGCCGGCGACATTCACCTGCTGACTCCAGAGGAGGCGAAAGCCCTCGTGTCGATAACGGAGGTGAGGGAGATGATCAGGAATACCGGCAAGGGTCCGTATGGCGAAAGCGTCCTGAACGAGTTGGACGAATATGCCAAGCTTGCAGGCGAGTTAAAGAGTCTTCAGGAACAACTCTATGAGAGCCTAACGACGACTACAAAGGAGGATGTATTCTCGGGCTTTCTGGACTCACTCTACGACCTTGCTGATGGTAGCGAGACAGTGTTCGAGGATATCGCTGACAACTGGCAGCAGATGGTGAACAAAATGGCCATCAACAACCTTGTGGGTGCGAAGTTCCAGAAACAGTTGGAACAGTGGTATAACAGCCTTGGAATGCTGAACGAACAGAAGTCGAAGGGCATGATAAGCGACTACGAATACAGAAACAGGCTTGAAGGTCTGAAGACGGAATATGACAATTACGTAAAGCAGGCCCAGAACGATATTGAGACTCTGAAACGGGAAGGCATCATAAAGAGCACCAGCGATGAAGACAGTTCTGACAGTTCCAAGTCCTCCAAGACATCTGGAAGCAGTTTCTCATCAATGAGCTATGACCAGGGAACCAAACTGGAGGGACTTTTTACCAACGGACTGATAGTATGGAAATCAATAGACGGGAAAATGACGGACGTGGCTACACAGATGTCCGCTGCAGCGAGCACACTCGCGAAGATAGAGGAAAATACTGCTGCAACTGCACTAAGCCTGAGGGAAATAAAGAATGACATACAGACTATAAAAAGGGATGGACTTACAATGAAATAGAAATATGGACTTCACTATCAACGATATAGACATATATACAACGTATGGGGCCTTCCTCGCCGAAGAGAGAAGGGGAGGTAGAAATAACCTCAATGAAATACTGAAAGCAAGCAAGGTTAAGGAACAGACGGGGGTTGACATACACGAAAACAGGGGAACGGAATATCCGGAAGTGCTCAATGTTCAGAACCTGCAGAGGGATTTTACGCTCACTTTTGCAATTACGGCTGCGACAAGGGCCCTGTGGATAGAGAAATACATGTTATTCATACAGTTCCTGAAAAGCGGACAGGCTGGATGGCTCACGATGAATTTCCAGACACTCGGACCGCTGACTATAAGATGCTTCTATCTCAATTCCACAGACATGTCAACACTATCGTATATATGGCTGGAAGGACAGCAGGCAGCTCTGTTCAAGGTGACATTCAGGGAACCAAAACCCACTATATAAACATTAATCCTATTTTTTATGTATATACTTAATGCAGATGAATCTGTCAAACTGGAAATACAGCCGGATGACAGCAGCAGGCAAACTATAGGGGTACAGGAGGATGACGTACTGAGCCTGTCGTTTATACACTTCAGATGCGTGCCTATCGACATAAACGACTGCGTCTTCTTTGACGGGAAAGACTATAGGGCAATGGAAAGATACCTGCCAGAACAGCTATCGGAAACAAAATGGAGATACGATATCAAACTATACGGACCAACAAGCCTCATAAAACGTTATCTCGTCAGTGATAACGGTAATGTAGTATTCCCGTTGACAGGAACGCCAGCAGATCATCTGCAGCTTATAATTGATAACATTAACAGAGGTATCGGATATAACTGGCTACGCATAGGGAATGTCGAACCTACTGAATTGGTTAGCATAGAATATAATTGCATGTATGCTAATGAGGCTCTTGCTGCTTTGACGGAGAAAACTAACACAGAATGGTGGATTGATAGTGGTGGAAAAGTTAATTTGGCTAAATGCTCTTATGGTGATGAGATTACTCTTAGATATGGAGAGGAACTGGTATCCCTCGAAAAGGTTAATAATAATAACCAGAAATTCTTTACAAGATTATACCCCATAGGTTCAACCAAAAACATTGATACGGAAAACTATGGATATGAAAGACTTCAACTGCCCGAAACTGACGGGGAAAGACCAACATATATTGAAAGCAGTGATATCAATGATTATGGTATAATAGAACATGCTGAGGAGACATTGTTCGAGGATATATACCCTATATATATAGGCGAGGTTGATTATGTGAGTCAAGCTCAAGTCCTTAATCCGCCAAAAGTGGAAACAATTGTAAGAGATGCCCATGTACCATTCAACGTTGCGGACTATATTGAACCTGGAGCGACAACGTTAAAGATATCATTTCTTACGGGAGACCTGAAAGGTTTGGGGCCGGACGACGACGGATTCGATGTTCCAGTAACTTCAGTAGATGTTCAGGAACATGGCGTCATTGATTTTGAAATACAAACTTATGACGCGGGAGAAGGAAATATAATTCCTAACGCTACAATTAAGCCGAAAAGAGGAGACCTCTACATATTCAAGAATATAGGAATTCCAGATATTATCGTAAAGATTGCAGAGGGGAGGTTGCGCGAAAAGGCGAAATGGCTCATAAATGAAGCAAGAAAAGATACATCTACATATAAGGGAACAACCAACCATGTATTGTGGAAAGACCAAAACCTCCCTCACCTGCATATAGGAAGGAAGGTAAAACTCTTCTCAAACCAATTCTTCCATGATACAGAAGGAATGTTCTCATCAAGAATAACAAGAATATCAAGACATGTCAACATACCGGAAATTGCTGACATAGAAATATCAGAGTCTCTCTCTTCATCCGTTTTTCAAAGCCTTGCAAAGAAGGTCGATATGATCTATGAATCATACGCGGAACAGCATAAAGAGGAAAAAGAACCTTCAGATTTAACACTGGAATGGACTGAGGAGATGGGGCCAATTCCTAATTATGCCACCAAAATTGATATTACGGCTGATAATACACAGACAATTCTCTTACCTGATTACCCGATTGATCGTTGCGTAATTGTTATAGAGAATAAATCCAATGTACAACAAATAATCTCAGGCAACACACACGATATAGTCAAGAATGGAACAGATGACCCGAGTGAAAGTATAGCACTTCCTAAGACCACTAGAAGGAAATTTATATTCTATAATGAGTTTCCTCGTTTGCCACAGTTGGAAAATAGGTGGTTTTGCATGTATGATTCTTAAACACATTTCGAATGAGAACTTTTGCATTTTCTATGAAGAAATGGTTTCAAGAGAATATAAGAAGGAACCATACCTATATAGAGAGGGGGTATAAAAATCCCCCAGCCTGTTAATATAGACGCCAATCATTTATTAACGACACCCGTATAGAGCGAAGCTGGGGGTAATATGTCCCTCACTACTCTATACGGGATATTTTGTTATAATAAATGATTGGCGGCACAAAGGTAATAATTTTTTTTGAAATGACACTATTTGAAATATTAAATTTTAATAAAGAACTCATAGACAGGCTTATTTCGGTTGGTTTCAAGGTTGGCGACAGCAAGTATATAGAACTTTATGCTGATTATGTGCGGATGCATAACCAGGGAGAAAAAATAACATATATTGTAATGGTATTGTCTGAACGCTACGGCGTAAGTGAACGCAAAATATACAGTATCATCAAAAAATTTGAAACCAACTGCACGGCTGGTGCAGTGTGATTACGCTCTTTCCCTCGTTACTTTCATCTTCTTAGGCTACCTTTGCAGCGTATTTCAAAAATATCAAGCTATGGGAAAGTACACATACAAACCGCAGTACGGCGTAATAGTCATCTGCACCGATGAAAATGAACAGAAGGCCGTCTTTAACCGCCTTCAGAGTGAAGGCTTAACACTTAAAATTGTAAATGTATGAGGATTGAAATTAATCATCATTGCAGCGATTTCAATAGTTATCGCGCTGCACGTGTCAAGAGCCTTTTCAATGCAGAAGATGGCTGTGACTGGCACAAGACAGTAGAACTGCCCATCGAGGACAAAGAATGGCAAATCGGCCTTGTAGTCGGCCCGTCAGGAAGTGGGAAAACAAGCATAGGAAGCCGTATCTTCGAGGGCGAGCCTATTTATGATCTGTATTCAGGATGGGATAGTAATAAGCCCATTGTTGACTGTATCGATCCTGAGGGAGACTTTAATATTGTCACGGGTATGTTATCAGCCGTAGGTCTTGGCGACGTACCCGCGTGGCTACGCCCGTTCAGTGTTCTCAGTAATGGCGAGAAGTTTAGGGCAGGGCTGGCACGTCTGGCCTGTGAGCGTCCAGAGCATGCCGTCGTAGACGAATTCACGTCTGTTATCGACCGCCAGATTGCCAAAGTTGGAGCCGCCGCATTCGCTAAGACGTGGCGACGTGGAAAGGGGCAGATTGTGCTGCTGTCATGCCACTACGACATTATTGAATGGCTTCAGCCCGATTGGGTTTATGATACTGCGGAGGCACGCTTTTACGAGCGTGATTGTCTTCGGCAACGTCCGAAACTCGAACTTCAAATTTATAAGGTCAGGGGAACTGTGTTCCCAAGATTGTTTAAGCAGCATTACTATTTAGATCTGGCCATGCCTGTAGCTGCTGAGTGCTTTGTGGGCTTTATCAACGGTGAACCGGTGTGTCACCTGTGCGTGTGTCCGCTATTTACGGCCAAAGCCTACAGGGCTACGCGTTTGGTAGTTATGCCGGAGTGGCAGGGCATAGGTGTCGGCACACGGTTTCTTGATGCGGTCTGTGAGTACCACCTACAGGGCAAGGGACGTTGTGGCTATAAATTGCCAGTGTTCTTCCACACATCACACCCTCAGTTATGCGGGGCACTCAGGCACTCTAAGAAATGGGTCCAGACGGGCGCACATCTGTATGGCGATAATAAGGGGCGCAGTGCGGCATCTATGCGTCGTTCTGCTGAGCGAGCAGGAAAAAAGGACATTGCCGCGATTGGTTACGGCGGTCATTTTCGCGCGGTACAGGCATTTAAATACATAGGAGAAAATGATAGTCAAAATATTAGGAAATAAAGATACGGCTGCATATCAGGCGGCACGCTCGTTAGTGATGGAGCATGGCCATAAGCTTTGTAATGAGAATAATCACAATTACCAGCTGGCTATTGCACCATTACTGACAGAAAAGGTATCAGAGGAAGAACTTGAAGAGCCACTTTTCGGTACACTCATATTCCATCCCTCACCACTGCCATACGGACGCGGAGCCTCTTCTATCAAATGGGCATACAAAAGACATGAGCCTATAACGGCTGCTACATGGTTTTGGGCAGATAATGGCTATGACACAGGCGATATCTGTGAGCAGGAAATAGTCAAGATAGACTATAATCTGCGCCCAAGAGACTTCTACGAGCAGCACATATTACCTGCTATGTTAAGAACGTTAGAACGCTGTTTGAACAACATTTCTAATGGCTTTCAACGCAGAGTGCCGCAGGTAGAGCAGTACGCTACTTTTGACAAACGCACATAAGCCCTAATTTCTGCTACAAAGGTACAAAAATATAAAAAGAAAAAAGCCTCGGAACTGTTAAAGTTTCGGGGCTTTTTGTTAAAAATTAAATAAGTTCTTTTCCTGGCGACTGAGGGGACATTTCGTTTTATATAAAATGTCACTTCGTTTAAAAATAAGCGAACATTTCGTTTTGCGGATTATACATCTGGAGGTCAAGGTTCAGCTTTACGCCACCATTATTTGTCTTGGCTTCTTTCTCGACCAACGTGAAGTCGTCTTCGGTGACATCGCCGTCATCCCTGAAATCCAGGTCTATCTGGTGTGCATGTAATTTGTTTACGACGCTCAGCACGGGCATCGCCGTGAGGTTTATCACCCAGTTGCGTCCGGGAACCCAGTTGTAGGTATAACCCAGACCGATGCTGCCCTGATACATCTCGAAGCCGCCGATGTTGTTGGCCGTCAGGAAGCCGAAATTCTCATTTCTGTCAGAGAAAGCGCTGGAGGAGAAGTCGAGCTTCAGATCGTATTTCTGAAAATAGAACATCAGACCTGCTATGATTGAACCTGCCGAGCGCAGCTGGCGCGTTGATTGGTTATAGGCGGCGGAATAGGAGAATTTGCGTTTGTTGAATACCCAGAAGCCGTCAACTACGAGTGACGTAATCTTCATGGGGTTCTGCAGGTCTAATTCCTGTTGTGGCAAAAGAGCTCCATAATTCGTGCCATTAACAATAAAGTTGCTTATTTCGAATATGGGGTTGCTGTAATGGAAGCGCCTGAAGCGTACATTCAAGCCGTATGAGGAAGAGGCCATATTGAGCGACAGATTCATGCCTCTTTTGCCGTTCAGCGCCACGCCGTAGCCGAAGCCTATGCCGTGGTAACCTACCCATAGGCCGAGAGAACTGGTGACGCGGGGGTTTATCTTCAGGTACGTATCGTAATCCACTTCATTGTCCCCATATTCGCCTGCGGTGTTGGAGTAATGGCTCCGCATCGTGAGGCGCATCTGCTCGAAGGTAGGATTGAGCACGACGGTCCACCCCTTCTTAGGCAGCCCGATATACCGTGGGTCAGTACCTTTTACTCTCGCTGAGTCCAAGCGCGTAACGACCTTCTTTACGAGCTCCTTCTGGGCAGACACCGTACTCAGCGGCAACGCCAGAATGACAAGTATGAGCAAATGTTTGAACATAATAACGACCCCATCCCAACCTTCCCAAGGGAAGGAGCCTTTAATCTGAAACTTGTAATCAAAAATCCCTCCTCACTCCCCATTCACTCCCTTCCCCCTCCCTTGGGAGGGCCGGGGTGGGGTCACTCTTTCATCAGGAACTCCTTGAAGTCCTTGAAGTCCTTTGACATCGGGATGCCCTGCTTGGTGCCCTTCATGAACTCCTGCAGGCGCTGTGGTATATCGATGTCGGCAGAGAGGATTTCGTCAACCTTCTCCTTGAACTTCGCAGGATGTGCTGTCTCGCAGAACACACCTGTCTCGCCATCCTTCAGCAGGTCCTTCAGCGCCTGATAGCCGCATGCGCCGTGAGGGTCGAGAATGTAGCCCGTCTCCTTGTAACACTGCTGCATGGTAGCACGTATCTGCTCGTCCTTGTATGTAGCACCGCTGATGAGACTGGTGATAGCCTCGTGGCTGCCTTTATAAAGGTCGTAGATGCGGGCAAAGTTGCTTGGGTCACCCACGTCCATGGCATTGGCAAGGGTCTGCTTCGATGGCTGAGGATTATACTTACCTGTCTGGAGGTAGTTATAAAAGATGTCGTTGGCATTGTTTGCCGCGATGAAACGCTTTATGGGCAGTCCCATAGCGTGGCCGAAGAGGGCAGCACAGATGTTTCCGAAGTTACCGCTCGGCACACACATCACCATGTTATCAGCCTTACCGAGAGCCTTCATGCGGGCATAGGCATTGAAGTAATAGAATGCCTGTGGCAGGAAACGCGCCACATTGATGGAGTTGGCAGAGGTGAGCTTCATGTGATTGTTGAGGTCGGCATCCATGAAAGCTGACTTAACCAGAGCCTGACAGTCGTCGAACACACCGTCCACCTCAATGGCTGTGATGTTCTTGCCGAGAGTCGTAAACTGACACTCCTGAATAGGACTCACCTTGCCCTTCGGATAGAGCACATAGACGTGTATGCCCTCAACACCGAGGAAACCGTTCGCAACAGCACTACCCGTATCACCCGACGTAGCAACAAGAACATTTACCTCAGAACCTTGAACCCCTTGAACCTTTGAACCCTTTTTGAGGAAGTACTGCAGCAGACGTGCCATGAAGCGTGCGCCGACATCCTTGAAGGCCAGCGTAGGACCATGGAACAGCTCCAAAGTATATATATTGGTATCGCTCTCGCCTTTCTTTGTAATGGGCACGACTGGGCAGTCGAATGACAGCGTGTCGCAGACAATCTTGTCGAGAGCCTCTTTTTCTACGTCCTCACCAAAGAATGCCTCCGCAACGGTGCAGGCAATCTCCTGAAACGACATCTTGTCGATGTTCTCGAAAAACTCCGCAGGGAGCTTCTTGATATTCTCCGGCATATAGAGGCCCTTGTCCTCTGCCAAACCTTTCACTACAGCCTTTTCAAGGGTAGCGATAGGTGCTTGCTTGTTGGTTGAATAGTATTTCATATTGACATTAATGTTTTCATAAATTCATTTAACTTCAGTATGCCATAGCCGCCATTGACGCAGGTGAACTCGTCGTATGTCTGCACCTCGTCGGGCTCTATACCTTTATAGTATATTATAAATGGCACCGGCTCACCGACATGTATGCGCATCTCGACAGGGGTGTAGTGGTCGGGCAGCACAGCAATACAGACGGGCTCGTCCCACGTCTTGGTCTCTTCGTAGATAGGACCAATCATGCGTTTGTCGAGGTTCTCGATAGTCTTTACCTTCAGCTCCACATCGCCGTCATGACCGGCTTCGTCGCTGGCCTCTACATGCAGGAACACGAAGTCCTTGGTCTTCAGGTTGTCGAGAGCCGCCCTGGTCTTTGCCTCATAGTCGGTATCCCAAAGACCGGTCGCGCCAGGCACCTTGATGATATCCAGACCAGCATATTTTCCGATACCCTGAATGAGATCTACGGCAGACACCACAGCACCTGACTTCACACTCGGATACTGCTGCATGAGGGTCTGCATATCAGGACGGTATCCCCCACTCCATGGCCAGATGATATTTGCCAAATCCTTGCCTTCTGCTGCACGCTTTTGGTTGAGGGGTGCCTGAGGCAGTATCTCGTACGACTTCAGTATCAGCTCATTGAGCAGGTCTGCCGTCTCCTGTGCCGTCATTCTGCCAGGTTCTACAGGAGCATCCGCCATCGGACTGACAAGCAACTCACGCCATGGCTCATTGGGATGGTCATGGGGAGGATTGCAGACGATATATTTGCTGCCGCCTTTTATCACCAGCAGGTGACGATACTGTATGCCACGAATGAAGCGCACCTTGTCGCTGCCGAGCTTCTCATTGAGGAGGTCTATCAGTGGACCCGCATCTTCTGTTGACAGATTACCGCCATTATGGGTCTTTATGGTGCCTTCCGGGGTTACGCAGATGATATTACAGCGTATCGCCATGTCCATAGGGTCCATGTCATAGCCTATCGAAGCTGCCTCAAGGGGACCGCGACCTTCGTACACCTTGTCGAGGTCGTAGCCTAGGATGGCGGTGTTGGCAACCTCAGAACCAGGGGAATAACCTTCCGGAACCGTCACCAGACGGCCTGTGCGACCATTCTTCGCCAGAAGGTCCATGTATGGAGTATTGGCATATTGCAGTGGCGTCTTACCACCAAGCTGCTTTATAGGATTATCGGCCATGCCATCGCCGAGAATTATTATTGTCTTCACTTTCTTAATTGAAAATTGAGAATTGAAAATTGAAACTTATCCCTTTAACCGTTAACCTTTAACCGTTAACCGTTATTTAGATATTCGCTATCGAAAGGACATTTGCAAACACACCTGCTGCTGTAACGCTGGCACCGGCACCGAAACCCTGTATAAGCATAGGGAATTCCTTGTAGCGTGATGTGGTGAGGGTAATGATGTTGTTAGAACCCTCCAGCTCATAGAAGGAATGGTTCAGAGGAATGTCGCGCAGAGATACGCAGCACTTCACCTTGTCGCCATCTGTCACCTCCATCGAAGCCACGAAACGCTGGCGGCAGTTCTTTGCCTCCAATTCCTTGCGCTTTGCCTCGAAAGCAGCATCCAGTTCCGGCAGACGTTTCCAGAAGTCCTCAAGGCTACCCTGAAAGAAGTCATCGGGTACAAAGAGATGTTTTTCAACATCGCTCTGCTCTACCTTATAACCAGCCTCACGAGTCAGGATGACGAGCTTGCGTATCACGTCGGTACCACTGAGGTCGATGCGTGGGTCTGGCTCTGCAAAACCCTGTTCCTTGGCCTGCTTGACGGTCTCAGAGAATGGCACGTCAGCAGACAGAGCATTAAAGATATAGTTGAGAGTACCTGAAAGCACAGCCTCGATTTTCAGTATCTTATCACCCGAATTGATGAGGTCGTTCATAGTGCCGATGATAGGCAGGCCGGCTCCCACGTTAGTCTCATAACGGAACTTCACCCCTACCCGCTTGGCAGTCTCCTTCAGTTTGTGATATGTCTCATAATCACCCGAGGCAGCAAGCTTGTTGGCAGTGATGATATTCACGTTATGTTCCAAAAGCGACTGATAGAGGTCTGCCACTTCCTTTGAGGCGGTACAATCGACAAAGACGCTGTTGAAGATGTTCATATTCAGTATGCCGTCGAGCATCTTCTGGGAGTTGGATGGCTCAGACTCATTGAGTTTCTCCTTATATGTCGTAAGGTCTATGCCCTCACGTGAGAAAATAGCTTTCTTGGATGATGCTATACCCACAACATTGAGCAACAGCCCTGACTCTTTCTTCAGAGTCTCATACTGTGAATGTATCTGCTCGATGAGTTTTGCACCAACCGTTCCTACACCACAGATGAAGAGGTTCAAAACCTTATATTCTGACAGGAAGAAAGAGTCGTGGATTACGTTCAGCGACTTCCTGAGGAATTCACTCTTTACTACGAATGATATATTCGTCTCCGAAGCACCCTGTGCACATGCTATGATAGAGATACCCGAACGTCCCAGGCAGCCGAACAGTTTTCCTGCAATACCCGGTGTCTGTTTCATGTTCTCACCCACAATAGCTATGGTAGCAAGACCCGTCTCGGCCTTCATGGGGAACATGGCACCAGTCTCTATCTCCTTGGCAAATTCTTCATTGAGCACCCTTACAGCATCTTCCGCATCGTCTTCCTTAACACCTATTGAGGTAGAGTTCTCTGAAGATGCCTGAGACACCATGAAGACTGATATTCCATTGTCTGCCAACGTTGTAAAGATGCGTTGGTTAACACCTATCACACCCACCATCGACAGGCCTGTCACAGTAATAAGGGCAGTGCCGTTGATGCTCGAAATACCCTTGATAGGCTTGTGGTCGCCAGTAACCTTTTCTGTTATGATAGTTCCCTCAGCGTCAGGATTAAAGGTATTCTTGACCTTGATAGGGATATTCTTCACACAGACAGGATAAATCGTAGGAGGATATATTACCTTCGCTCCGAAGTTACAGAGCTCCATAGCCTCCACGAAAGACAGTTCCTTGATAGGATATGCTGATGTTATGACTCTCGGATCGGCTGTCATGAAGCCATCAACATCTGTCCATATTTCCAACAGTTCAGCATCCAATGCCGCTGCTATGATGGCAGCAGTATAGTCAGAACCGCCTCGTCCGAGGTTGGTCGTCTCGCCACTCGTCTTGTCCTTTGAGATAAAGCCAGGAACAAGAGATATGCGTGACAGAGGAGAGAAAGTCTCCTTCACCAGTTTGTTGGTCAGCTCTGCATCAAGGGAGTTACGACCCAGTTTCTTGTCGGTCTTTATGAAGTTCCGGGAGTCAAACCATCTGGCTCCCTTAATGAGTGTTGCAACTATATTCGAACTCAGACGCTCGCCGTATGCCAAGATAGCATCCTGCGTCTTTGGGGAAATATCATGAATGAGATAAACACCGAAATAAAGGCTCCTCAACTGCTCCAGCAGGGCATCGATAGTGTTGAAAAGGCGTTCACGATCCTGAGGGTCTGTGATAATAGTGTCAATCATCTTGTGATGTCTGTCAACTATCGCATCAAACTCTTCGCGATAACGCTCATCTCCTGCAAGGGCTAAACGGGAAGTAAGAAGTAGTTTGTCTGTAATGCCACCCAAGGCGCTTACAACAACAATGACAGGCTGCTTCTTAGCCTCTTTTTCTACAATATCCTTCAGACTAAGGATACTCTCTACGGAACCCACACTGGTTCCGCCAAATTTCAGTACTTTCATAAACAATGCACCTTTCCTTTCGACGCGGTGCCGACGTTTTTGATGATTAAAATTCCCCTTTACAGCAGGGGTTAACTTTGACCTTTATTCAAAAAAATCGGGTGCAAATTTAATAAAATTATTGTAAACTGCAAAACATTTTGTACTTTTTTCATTACCTTTGCATCCGAAAATAAAAAATCAACGACGATGGATTACCTTCCGAAAGACCCTGCAATACTGGTTTCAAGCGTGAACATGCTTCTTAGAGATGAGGAGTTTGATACGTTGGAATCGCTGTGCTACAATTTCGGTACAGAACCACAGAATATAAAGGAATACCTGTATAGACACGGATTTGTCTATAGCGAAAAACAAAAACAGTTCCGTCCGATAGGATATGACAAAGTAACAAAATGATAACCAAAGATAGTATCGAGACCGCCTACAGTTTTCTGCATCAGAAGCAGAGAATCTATGTACATTCCACACTCGACTGGCAGAAGGATGACATTGAGATGGCAATTGCCGGATATGTTGATGGCATGAGCCATGAGCTGTATGATTACATCAGTGGCGGCAGGACAGATTTTCTCCGTAACCACAGGAGATTTCAGGAGGACATCACCAAAGCTGTAGAGATACTGGAAAAGATGCTATACTAAAATGAATTGATTAACCTAAACTTCCCTTCAGCCATCATCCATCAGACATCAGCCCTCTTCCAAGGTCGTTCGTAGGGGGAAGCAAGGTCGAAGGAAGGGAGAAAAATCGGCTCACCAGGAAACACCTGTGTCTGCTTGCAGATTATTATAAAGAAAAAAAACTAAACAACCAAGATTAGTGTTAGACTTCTTAAACATTTCTTGTTGTATGAAACATGAAGATTGTTTTTTAGCGGAGCGATGTTTTTTCCTGTCAAGGGCATAAACCTGACGAAGGAAGGTGTAGAAGTTTAAGGAAAAGGGACATATAAGTTCACTTATAATGGCACTTTTATTTGAACTACTACAAATGTCTGTAAGACTTATGCCATTGACAGGGGTTTTTGAGGTTTTTGTTTAAATTATGAACACAGGGGTTTGCAGGTGACCCAAAATTGGCACTAAAATTAGCAAAAAAAACCATTCGCGTACCATAGGCGTAGCATAGGCGTAGCGTAGGCAGACCTCTTCCATCATACATCAGCCATCAACCATTGACTTCGTCGATACTCCCAAGACTCATAGTTCTGACTAAATCTCCCCACGGGGTTACGTCGATTTGTCATCACTGGTCGCTTTGGGCGCATTCATACATCTTACATCATACATCTCCCCTCCGATGGCAGGTTATTGCCATACTCCAGCCATACACTATTCGAGTAAGCCTAGAAGCAGCCTAGAAGCAGAGTGATACTTGGGTAGAGTTACTCGTATTATTTTGAGAACCTTGGAGACAAACTACGGTAAGTATCGTAGCCTCCAGTGTCAGATGAATATATAATCGTATCTATAAAATAGAGGCGTCCGTCTCCACCTACCAATACATTACCATCTACAGCATCAAAAATGTCGTGCTGACCATTGGTGTAGTATGCACCGTCATCCTCAGGTTTGAAACCGAGGCGCAAAAATTCATCGTGTATCTCCTGTTTTGATGCAAGACGTGCATCAGCAATATAAGGCTGTACAAGTACCGCACACACCTTACCTTCTCTGTTTTCTGCAAAGCCAATCATGCTATATGCACAATCAGGGAAGTATTTATTGTGAGCTTTAATACGCTCAAAGAATGCTGTTAGGTTGTCATCGGAATAACGGAAATCATTCAACTTGATGATATCCTTACCATCTAACGATAAATAAGCCTCATTTTCTGAACCTCGGTCAAAAAAATCACCAAAATTGCTACGGTCATCAAACCAACAACCTTGTTCCTGTGCCCACTGGCGTAACCTTACCAATTGGACAGATTTGCAAGCCGTTGTTCCCGCAAGAGATTCAATCTCTTCAAGGATTCTTTGCGCGGTTTCGGATGCGCTTTCCAAAATGCAACACTCGCCATTTTTTCGGCATTCACCCTCTTGTGGTATTCGTTCAAAATGATTTCCATTCATCCTATGTTTTTATTTCTGCTGGCAAAATTACGAAGTTTTTTTTAATCTACCAAATAAATCCAGAAAAACTTACGATAAAGCCCTTTAAGACAAAACCCAAAAGTCTATTTATAATATCTAAATGAATCGTTATCGTTTCCAACCACTTCCCTCTTACCTCCCAAGATGGCAGGTTATTGCCATACTCCAGCCCTACTCTAGCCATACTCGTACTGCAGCCTACAAGCAGCCTAGAAGCAGAGTGATTGCAGTCTGAAAGCAGGCTAAAGTATGGGAAATTAAATTTTCTTGGGATTTTACCATAAAAAAGCCCACGCAGCTGCGTGAGCTGCTATAATCTTCAATGTATTACTCAGGGAAATTCCCGTTCTTTATATAATTCACTATAAACATCACGTCAGCCATGCTTATCTTGCCATCTTGGTTGGCATCAGCGGCTTCAGCATTGAACGACGGGTCAGGATTGCCGAGAATGTAGTTTACTACGGATTTCGCGTCAGCAATATTAATATCTCCATCATTATTAGCATCACCATATAGCATTCCGCCGCCAACATTCAAGAGCAACGTTGCCGTGATACCATTATCAGAAGTTAACTTTAACGTTGCAGTACCATTCTGCTTGGCTTTTACAATTCCTTGTTCAGAAACAGAAGCAATATTAGGATTACTTATAGTCCATTGCCAGGAATTATAATCTGCATCAATAGGAACAGGACGTGCACCAACCAAAAATTCATCACCGACAAACATCTTAATCTCTTTAAAATCAAGTTTTAATGATTGTAGGTAGGAACGTGAACGACCTGATATAATTTGATAAGGAGTCAAACCTGTAAAACTATCCGGAGTGTTATCTCCCCATCCTAATTCTCCATATTTTCCTGTACCCCATGTCCATACGCTACCATCCATTTTTAGTACAATAACGTTGTTTCCGCCAATATCAACTTGTTTTACATCCTCCATAATTTTTTGTGGTCTGAGAACAACGTCTTGGCTACTAGTACCCAATTCTCCGTAGCTTCCATCGCCCCACATCCATAGAGAATTATCTGATTTGATTGCTGCTACGACATGTGTTCCTACGTTTACAGAAATAACATCATCCATCAGTTTTTCTGCCTGATCTATTGGTAAGTAATCTTTACCACCCAATCGGCCATGAGTCCCACTTCCCCACATCCATAAAGATTTATCTTTTTTTATAACAGCAGCTGTATAATCATCCCATCGAGATGCTGCAACATAGTCAACATTGTCCATCAAATAAGTAACATCAAGAAGGTTCGTCTTGATTACGGAACTTAATTGCTTTAAATTGTTATGCCCCCAGCCATAGAGACTACCAGATTTATTAAGAGCTAAAGTTACTCCGTAACCTAATGCAACCTGCTTGATATCTAATTGCTTAATGTTACTAATATCCGTGACAGGTGTAGTGGTATTATTTCCTTGCTGACCGAAATCATTGCGTCCAATCATCGTCAAATCGCCATTATCAGCAATTAAAGCAGAAGTCTGAGCACCTGCAATAATTCCTGCCTTTCCTATCTTTCCTAATTTTGTATAATCGTATGGTGTATATGATGACATGCCGATTTCGCCACAATGTTGTAAGCCCCAAGTGTAAACATTGTCATCTGTGTCAAGAAAAATACTATGCGTAAGCCCTGCTGATATAGCTTTCACTGGCCACCAATTATCAGAAACTACAGGGCTCCATTCTACATATTCTGGGGTATTGGGGGTAGTGTAATCAGAACGATTGATTCTTCCCCAAATCAATAATTCCCCATTTGCTTTTAATGCCATAGAATGTTCATATCCCGCTGAAATTGAATCGACATAATCTCCTAATGTAAAACTCCATAATACAGCACTTGTTGGTTCTTCATTAGGTGCCTTTGCAAAATCGTCTGGGATGAATATTTCATATTGTCCCGCTGTCAATGGTTCATTGGGTACAATATAGATTCTGTTATCACAAATATATGCTTGTGCAGATATTTCATTATAGTTTTTTATCATAAAGACATCACCAATACTATTAGGTTTTAATCCATTATGTGTAAAAGTGACACTCGGTATGATATTTGAGTAATTGTAAAGTTTGTCATTATCATCAGGATAAACTTCAAGAACGCTTACATGGCTAACCTTAATAGATTTAGAGAAAGTTGCTCGCTGATAACCATCAAGAACAGCTAAAGCGCGTATTTGTACATCCTCTGTAATGCATATTGGTTTTGATAGTAATATGGAATTCTCGGTTGGTTCACTTCCATCTAGCGTATAATAAATCAAAGCTTTGGAATTACTTGCATATAGCATGATACTTTGACCTTGTTCTATGTAATCACGATCATGGAAACATTCCAGTTGTAATGATTCGAGGTTACCAGTGGTAAATGTGAAACGATAATTCTCTGTATTTTCTCCGCCCCATTGATTACGAAGTGAACCGCTAGGAATTACAAAAGCGTATGAAGTAAATGGTTTTAGGGCTTTCTTAGGAACATAAGTTACTTGTGCCCCACTGATTCTTGGCTCGCCATCAACCTTTGATCCATCAGAGTTTTCAAATCTTATGTTACTAAAATTAGAACCTTTTATAATTGATGGAGAAAACTCCGCATATATACTACCCTGATTAACAACACTTACTCCAGTAGCCCCATTTGATGGACATGTAACAATAAATGGAGGTTGTTTTACCATAACTGTGGTTGCTGCATAAAGTCCGTTTGATGATGTTACTGAAACTGTGGCACTACCGGGTTCAACTCCATATAGAGTTCCGTCTGAAGACACCGTAACGATAGATTCATTTGAAGATTGCCAATACATTGATTTTACCTTTGAACCTTCTGGGGATAATGTTGGCGACAAGGATTTATAAGAATGATAGTCAAGTGATGTCGTCTGTGGTAATGATATACCAGTAGCCTGCTGATAGACAGTGATTGTTGCACTTCCCATCAGACCATTTTCAGTTTGAACGCTTATACTCGCAGTTCCAGATCCTACAGCATCTACCCTTCCATTTGAATTTACCGTTGCCACAGAACTGTTATTAGTTGACCATGTAACAGAACTTTGAGTACCAGAAGGGTAGAAAACGGGTGTCAATGACGTAGACTCTCCTACAATCAATGATGACGATGCAGGTTTAATACTGACGGATGTGGGCTTATTATCAATAACTGTAATGTCCCAATTGTAATATTCGCTTATAGTGTTACCATTTTTAAAGTTTCTGTATACAAGTTCACATGATACATAACCATACCCCACCTTAACACCTTCTATTGTGCACCCTAATTTAGTACTAGCACCATACTGTCTAATACCCGAACCACTAACACTCCAATAGGCATTGTCCAATATATAACCACTCATTATAGAACCTGATGCCGAGCAGTGGTATGTCTCACCTATCTTAATTGTTTTCGCATAAGACATGGCTGTTAAAACTTGTGGAAACAGGATAACAAGTAGAAGTGTATATAGCTGTTTCATATTTATATCAGATTATTTTTAATTAGTTAAAAACTACAGTGATTGCTTGCTCTGGGTTTATCTCTTCCGCATTATTGTTGTTATCTGTTGACGTTACAATAATTCTATAGGACATACCTGGGATACCATAAAATATAGATGTATCCGTTTTTGTATCCGGCTTCCATAGTATAAATGGACCATCATGCTCAGCATAATAGACATTATAACTCTTAACACCATCATGATTATCTACTGCGTTATATTGGATTGTTGCTCCATCTGTTGCCGATGCAGTAACTGGTCCCTTGTTAGAATTATTAACTGTAAATGTCGTTACTGGAGGTACTGTGTCAATGTACTTGAATCTTACATATTGTATTGGGGTTTTCTCGCTCTCATTACCTGCTAAATCTCTGGCAACTAGCGAGAATCCAATGTAATTGTCTTCAAGTGACTCATACAGGAACTTGTTATCTGTTGTAGTATGTGTAGTGGAATATGAATAAACGCCACGTTCAATGTACGCTTCAAGAGTGTAGTCTTTTACGCCTGACCAATCATCTACACCAGACCATGTAATTAGTAGTTTTCCTTCGTTTACTTCCTCCGGCAATTTGTCCATAGTTACTGTTGGAGCTTCCTTGTCTGAAAAAATACTGGAAATTACAGGCGAGCACATTCCGGCATCGTCATAGAAAAGTATATTTAAATTGCATTTCTCATATGCGTAATCATGCTCAAAGAGAACTTCGTTTGGGATTTTTAAATCCGTATTCATAACATAATTGCCGTTGACATATGGTACGTCTCCCTCTTTTATGTTATTAATCTGATTATTCCACCAGTATTTGTATTTGGCGATTCTAGTAGCTTTCGGATTATATGATACAGCAGTAATATTTATATGAATTGTATTATTAGCACCAAGTTGTATATCAATATAGCCAACCCCTCTCGGCACATTTGGATAAATCGAAAATCCGGTGCCGCCATCGGGCCCAATAGGGGTGCCGTCACTACCATTTGGTACATCCAATGACGTCGCAGGAAGTCTTTTGAATAATCCAAACAAAGAAGTAAACGAACGTGTATAACAATTATAATTACAAGAAGAGTTGCTTCCCAATGATGGAGCCGTAGTTAGGGCACTATTACTATAGCTCGAATTTTCATCAAATTGGTATAACGACGTAAAAACCGTGTTGTAATATTTACTAGGAGCCTGTGTGTAAATGGTCCCTCTCCCATAATAACCTAGTACACAATTTTGGTAGTTACCAAAATGCATATGGGGATACCATGTATATATAACACAGTTTCTGAATTCCACAATATTAGATTCCGAATTACCATCCATTGTATCTAATGTTGAGTTTGTGACAACAAGATTTTGGGATTTTTCCAATGAGTTATTATTAATAATTACACTTTGATCAATAGTGGTTCTCTCATGTTGCTGATTGGCACTAAGGGTCTTAAAATAACAATGCTTTATCATTAAGTCTTTTACTCCTCCCAATATGACCTCGTTTGACACGTATAAACCCTCAATACGGACATCATCGGCCTCTATAGAAAGGTTCTCTATATGAGTACTTTCAACTTCTGTGTAGGATCCATAACCGACAATAAAAGCACTGTTACCTATGATGGTTAAAGATTTCTTTATAGGTCCATCTAGAGCTTTATAATTTCCTTCGGAGAGTGTTATGGTCTGACCACTTGAGGATGCATTATATGCATTCCTAAAAGCATCTTCACCAGAGTAAACACCAACCAATGTTTCACCATCATGAATTGTTACCGTATATCCCTGTCCCCAGATAGAAAGAATAAATGCGTAACTTAATAGCAATGTCAAAAGTCTTTTCATGCCCAATATTTTAAGTAATATATTCTGTTAGGTTTGTAGTTTGTATGTATTAAGAAGAAAAACGTGGACAAATTACTTCGTCTACGTATTTGGAGGTATTGGGGATAACCTTAGTAGCTTAAACGAGTAAATGCCCACGCCAAGCGGCGTGAACTATCTACTTCAGTTCTTGCTACTGTTGTCTAATTCCCCAATTATCCAAATACAAGAATCAAAAGTGGATGTTCAAATCCTTATATGTCTTTAGTTTATTTCGTCTATGTCATAAACATACAATTTTTGTTGAACTTGCTGCAAAAATATGAAATATTTTCCGTTTTTGCAAATTATTTGGGAAGTTTTTTGCACAACAACGTGCTGTGCGCGAGCACAAGGGCACCTAAGGGGAAAAGAATTAAAAATTCTTACACCTAAAGGTATAAGCGACAAAGTCGATTACGTAATTCTTTTAGTTTATAGTAGAAAGTTGAGAATTCTCGCAAAGACGACCTAAGAGTTCTGAGCGACGTTGCCCCAGCGGGGAGCACCTAGAACACTGGAAGTATTAAGAGAATCGACGAAGTCAATTTTAGAGGCAGTTTTAAAGTGGAGAGCACTGGGGGTAGCCTTCGGGAAGAATGTCTTTTCCGTTTTTTCCGTAGGGAGCAAAATCCTTTTCCGTAGGGCTCGGAAAATTTACGGAATATATCATTGTCCCTATAAGGCCTCGTAGGGAGGAGGTCAATTAACAATTAACAATTAACAATGAACAATTATTAACTTCTAGCGTAAGACATTATCGTTTTTTTAAAAGGTGACGGTATAAACAATAAAATTAAATATACCCCCTTTATAGAGGGGTATATATATTAATTTTTTATATATTTACCGTCAACGAATATAAAGTCATAAAAAATCTAAGTACGTGCGGACATCTACGAGACGGCGTTTCAAGGACAGCGAAACGGCGTATCAAAGACCACGAAACGGCGTTTCGTAAATAACCTGCCCTTAACGAAAAATAAGGCTGCCTTATTGTCTAGCAGAGGCTGATTAAAATTTTGCAACCCTTAAGGGTAACAATTGTAGCCCCTAGGGGAAACAAATATTCAGTTCTTTTGGTTGATAAGATTGACGACAACTTTTACCATTACGTCTTTCTCTTCTGTCTTGCTTTCGGCAATCATCAATGTGATAGCTACAAGGGTATTATCGGCTATGCGCTTTGAGCCATCCTGACGATAGATTTACAGCATAGCCCTTTACTAAGTATTCCTTAATAATCTTTCGTGCCCATATACGAAAGGCGGTACCACGTTTGCTATGAACGCGATAGCCAATAGAAATAATAACATCAAGGTCGTAAACCTTTGTTGGACGATACTTGTATTGAGTATTATGCAAAAAATGCATATTACTATCATCCAGCTCTCCTTCTTTAAGTGCATTGTTTATATGACGAGCAACCACAGACTGGTCTTTTTGAAATAGCTCTGCCATTTGAGCCTGTGTTAGCCACACTGTCTCATTCTCCAAACGGACATCAATTTGTGTCTGTCCGTCCTCTGTCTGATAAATTATAATGTTACTCTGCTCCATAACTATCATTCCTTTATAGGTGCAAAGATATGAAAAAATACCTTTAGGTGTAAGAATGGTACTCTGTCATGGAAATACAGAGAAGTATTTATTCGTACTTTGACCTTAGGTCGTAATCGGCTCTGCCGCTTATACCTTTAGGTGTAAGAATGGTACTCTGTCATGGAAATACAGAGAAGTATTTATTCGTACTTTGACCTTAGGTCGTAATCGGCTCTGCCGCTTATACCTTTAGGTGTAAGAATGGTACTCCGTCATGGAAATACGGAGAAATAGAAAAATTCCAAAAAGAAGGCATAGTCTTAAGACTAAAACACAAAATTTGTGTGTCAAAAGTATTATAAACAAGTTTACATACCTCTTTCACACAAATTTTATGCTTGATTTGACATCAAGTTAGCCTTCTTTTTAGAAATTTTTCTGCTTTTTCTTGCATTTCTCATAACTTATTCGTACCTTTGCACCCGCTTTACGAGATAAAGCATATTCACATCTATTCATTAACAACTTAACAAAGTTAAAAAATGGCAACAAAAATTAGATTACAGCGTAGCGGTCGTAAGGCTTATGCTTTCTATCGTATCGTTATCGCTGACGTAAGAGCTCCACGTGATGGTAAGTTTACTGAGAAGATTGGTACATACAATCCTAACACCAATCCTGCCACAGTAGATCTGAATTTCGATCGTGCTCTCTACTGGGTTGAGTGTGGCGCACAGCCTACTGACACTGTTCGTAACATCCTTTCTAACGAAGGTGTGTACATGATGAAGCATCTCCGTGGTGGTGTTAAGAAGGGTGCTTTTGACGAGGCTACCGCACAGGCTAAGTTCGAGGCATGGAAGAAGGCAAAGGTAGCTGGCACAGAAGCTGTCAAGGCTGCTGAGGCTAAGGCTAAGGCTGACCAGAAGGCTGCTAATCTCGCTGCAGAGAAGCAGTACAACGAGGCTAAGGCTAAGGCTATTGCTGAAAAGAAAGCTGCTGCTGAGGCAGAGGCAAAGGCTGCTGAGGAAGCTGCTGCCGCTGAAGCTAAGGCTGCTGAGGAAGCTACTGAAGAGGCTCCTGCTGAGGCTCAGGAAGAAACTCCTGCTGAGGCATAAGACTCTCACAAAAAAGAACAATGGAGAAGCGTATGCCTTTATGGGCGTATGCTTCTTTTTGCTTTAAAAACGAAAAAGAGCCCCCTCCCATCCTCCCCGAGGGGAGGAGACATATAAATGAAAGAAGAACGTTTTTTTTATGTCCCAAATGCAACTGATGTTGACCTGCTGCCACAAGAGGAGGCAGGACATGCTATCCGTGTGCTGAGACTGAAAGAGGGAGATACCATTTACCTCATCGACGGAAAGGGAGGAATACATAAGGCTGAGGTGACGCTGGCAACAAACAAGAAGTGTGAATACAGAATCACAGAATCACAAACCAGTACATCACCACAATTTCCGACAAGGGTACACATCGCCATTGCACCGACCAAGATGATGGAACGAATGGAGTGGATGGCAGAAAAGGCTACAGAGATAGGTATCGACGAACTGACATTCCTCGAAAGCCAGTATTCGGAACGCAGGACTATGCGCTGCGACCGCATAGAGAAGACCGTCATATCGGCCATGAAGCAGAGCAGGAAGGCATGGATGCCTGTTATCAACGACCTGATGCCACTGAAGGATTTTCTCGATGCTCCAAGGGAGGGACGGAAATTCATCTGCCACTGCCATAACGAGATTCCACGAACTTCCCTCCAGCGAAAGCTGGAAGAAGTTCAAAGTTCAATGTTCAAGGGTTCAAGCAGTTCAATGGCCAATGGCCAAAGTTTCACCGTCCTCATAGGTCCGGAGGGGGATTTCTCAAAGGAAGAGGTGGAATATGCCCTGGAACATGGGTATGAGAGTGTATCTCTCGGAGAATCACGACTGAGAACAGAAACAGCGGCCCTTGTGGCACTGATGACAATAAGAGTTAAGAGTTAAGAGTTAAGAGTTAAGAATTAAGAGTTAAGAGTTAAGAATGCACTTCGATGTGACCTGAAAGTTCTGAGCGAAGTTGCCCCTGCGGGGAGTTCATAGAACTTTGGGAGAAGCGAAGGGTATCGACGAAGTCAATTAGGAGTTAAGAGTTAAGAGTTAAGAGTTAAGAGTTAAGAATTAAGAATTAAGAATTAAGAATTAAGAATTAAGAGTTAGGAGTTAAGAGTTAAGAGTTAAGAGTTAAACCTTCATCCATTATAAATGAACTATGAAGAAGTCAAACATTCTATATGCCATAGCGTTGGTACTTTTAGTGCTGACGAGTTGCAGCAAAGGTAATTATGTGAACAACCTACCCCGCAATGCTGTGGGACTGCTTGCCGTAAATGGCGGAAAACTGGTGGGTGCATATTCTCCTTTCAAGGTCCTTCTGACTCCTTTCGTCAACGAGGACAGGACGCAGATGAAGGGCATCGACCTGACAAAGGATATCTATTTCTATGAGACATCAGACGGTATGTTTGGCATATGTGCTCCGATAGCTGACGATTATGACTTCCACGATTTCATCTCTCGACTGAGCAACATCGGTGGCTTGAGCGATATAAAGACTCAAGGCGACATACACTATTGTTTCTACAAGAACCAGTGGGCCCTGGCATATAATGAGTACTGCATGCTTGTTATGGGGCCTGTCATGGACAATGAAAAGGAGCGTGAGAAAATCGTCAAGCGCATGATAGCCCAGATGGATGACGAAGAAGAAACAAGCTGTCAGGGGACGGAACTGTGGCAGCATCTTAACGAGTCGACGGCTCCTGTGCGCTTTGTGGCAAGGGCATCGGCACTCCCGGAACAGATGGTCAGCACATGTACCTTCGGAGCACCAATGGGAACAGACCCTGACGACGTGCTGATAGAAGCTACTATGACATATAAGGACGGTACGCTCTATATGGATGGTACGACATGTTCGTCTAACCAACACATACTGCAGACTTTGAGAAAGTCAATAGCCATGTATCGCCCCATCTCTATCGACTGGGAAAAGGCTATCGACGAAAAAGCCCTCTCTACAATATTCATCAATGCCAAAGGAAAGGAACTCATCGGCACCATCAACAAAAACAAAACTCTCAGCTCTCTGCTCATGAGCACAGGTGCATATGACGAGATATCCAACAGCAATGGCAATATGGTCATCACCATACGACCACGCGGAAGCAACATCATGGAGCAGGGCGTGACGGCTGACGTAAAAGTGCTTCCCAATGCAAACAAAAAGAACAAGGAGCGTCTGGTGGCTGTCTTCAATACTGAAAGCTTACTCCAGAATCTTACAATAAATATCTTCTCATCTCTCAACAAGATAAAGAGAGTAGTATTCATCATTGATGATTAACGGTTAAAGGTTAACGGTTAAAGGTTAACGGTTAAAGGTTAAAGACGGTTAAAGCTTAAAACTTAAAGCTTAAAGAATGAACAATATACTATTCCATAATGTCACCCCAAGGGTGTTCGAAGGAACAGAGCTCACATCCGAGATATGGCAATGTGAAGCGAAATTCGAACGTGACAAGCTATACCTCATAGAGGCAGAATCAGGAAAGGGCAAAAGCACCTTCTGCAGCTACATACTGGGCTATCGTAACGATTACACAGGCTGCATACTGTTTGACAATCAGGACATCAACCAGTTCTCACATGACAAATGGGCCGACATACGGCAACGCAATATCAGCCACCTGTTTCAGGAGCTGAGACTGTTTCCTGAACTGACAGCAATGGAGAATATCCTGATAAAGAGCCAGCTGACAGCCGGAGAGGCCAGTTGGAGCAAGGACGAGATAATGACATGGTTCCAGCGTCTGGGCATTCCTGACAAGGCTGACCAGAAAATCGGCAAGATGTCTTTCGGACAGCAACAGCGTGTGGCCATGATAAGGGCTTTGGTACAGCCTTTCGACATACTGCTCGTCGATGAACCCATAAGCCACCTCGACGACAATAACTCACAGATAATGGCCGAGATAATGATGGAAGAAGCACACAAGCAGAATGCCTGCGTCATTGTGACATCTATCGGAAAACATATGGACCTGCCATACGACAAGGTTTACAAACTCTAAAACTGAACTATGAAATTACTCTGGAAACTTTTACGACAGCATATAAGCATCGGACAATTCTCTGGTTTCGTTTTTGCAAACCTCGTAGGCATGATAATAGTCCTTGCAGGCTATCAGTTCTATAACGATGTACTGCCCATCTTCACCAGCGGCGACTCGTTCATGAAGCCTAACTATATCATGGTGACTAAGCATATCGGCATAGGAAATACCCTGTCAGGACGAAGCAATTCCTTTTCTGAGAAAGAAATAAACGACCTCAGAAGCCAAAGCTTTACAGAGAAGCTGGGATGCTTCAGCACCACCAACTATAAGATTAGCGTCAGCCTCGCCATCGGTGATACTCCACTGGCTAATGCAGAGATGTTCTTTGAGAGTGTGCCTGACGAGTTTATCGACATCAATATGTCTGACTGGAAATATGAGGAAGGTCAGGAGGCGGTACCCATCATTCTGCCTCGCACATATATAAATATGTATAACTTCAGCATTGCCCAGCAACGCTCCCTGCCACAGATTTCCGAAAGTCTGATGAGTTCTATCATAGTACAGATATATGCTCATGGTAATGGTCAGCAACAAACCTTCAAAGGCAAGGTGGTGGCGTTCTCTTCTACCCTGAATGCAGTCCTCGTGCCACAGGCCTTCATCGACTGGAGCAACAAGAAGTTTGCACCACAGGAGGAGAGCCGCTCTACACGTCTGCTGATGCAGGTTAACAATCCTGCTGACGAGAAGATAACATCGTATTTTGAACAGAACGGACTCGAGATGGAGAGTGACCGTCTGAATGCGGAGAAGACGACATACTTCCTGCGACTGATTGTTACTCTCGTCATCGCCATCGGTCTCATCATAAGCACCCTGAGTTTCTACATACTCATGCTTAGCATATACCTCCTTGTGCAGAAGAATACGGAAAAGCTGCAGAACCTGCTTCTCATAGGTTACAGACGGGCTCGTGTGGCATTACCATACCAACTGCTCACAATGGGGCTGAACATCATAGTCCTCGCCATTGCCATAGTAGCTGTCGTACTCATTAGAGATTACTATATGACAACCATACAGGCTCTCTATCCTGAGATTACCCACGGTTCCATAGCACATGCCGTAAAACTGGGCATAGTATTGTTCCTCATTGTTACTATGCTGAATGCTATTATCATCAGACGTAAAATCAATAAGATTTGACAAAGCTAGAGCTCCTTTCCCCTGCCAAGAATCTCGAATGCGGCATTGCTGCTATCGACCATGGTGCTGATGCTGTTTACATCGGTGCCACACGATTTGGTGCAAGGGCAGCAGCTGATAACAGTGTTGAGGATATTGCCACACTTTGTAACTATGCCCATCAGTTTGATGCCAAGGTATATGTCACTGTCAATACCCTACTCCATGATGACGAACTCGAAGAAGCAGCACAGCTGTGCCACGACGTCACCCAAGCCGGCGCCGACGCCATCCTAATCCAAGACCTGAGACTGCTTGATATGGTTCAGGGTTCAAGGTTCAAGGTTCAAGGTGAAAATAACTCTCAACTCTCCGCTCTAAACTCTAAACTAAGAGCTCCGCTCTTCCATGCTTCCACCCAAACTGACAACCGCACTATCGAGAAGGTAAAGCAGCTTGCTGAGATGGGATTTCGTCGTGTGGTATTGGCAAGAGAACTGTCAATAAAAGAAATTGCTGCCATTCATAAGGCTGTGCCAGATGTAGAGCTGGAGGTATTCGTACATGGAGCCCTGTGTGTCAGCTATTCAGGACGTTGCTATGCCTCCGAATATTGCTTCGGACGGAGTGCCAACCGTGGAGAATGCGCACAGTTCTGCCGACTGCCCTTTACGCTGAAGGATGCTGACGGAAAAGTCATTGAGCAAGACAAACATCTTCTCTCCCTCAAAGACTTTGCACAACTTAACAACTTGGAACGACTGGTCGAAGCCGGTGCCGTATCATTTAAGATCGAAGGACGACTGAAGGATGTCGATTATGTCAAGAATATTACTGCAGCCTATTCCCAGAAACTCAATAGCATCATAAAGGCTCATCCGGACCTCTACCAGCGTGCTTCTATGGGAAAGTGTTCATACACCTTCCAGCCTGATATCCACAAGAGTTTCAACAGGGGCTTCACAACTTATTTTGCTGATGGCAGGCAGGCTGAACAGGCTTCTATGCTCACCCCGAAGTCTATAGGAGAGTATGTGGGAAAGGTGAAGGAAATTCGTGGCAACAGCTTTAATGTCTCGTCTGTCACATCGTTTGCCAATGGCGACGGAATGTGTTTCTTCTCTCCACAGGGAAAGCTGATTGGCTTCAGGGTCAATAAGGCGGAGGGCAATAGGATTTATCCTCATAAGATGCCTGCTGGCATAACACCTGGGACGCTTCTCTATCGTAACTACGACCAGACATTCCAGAAAATACTCTCCAAGCCCTCTGCAGAGAGAAAGGTGATGCTCAGCATGACATTCACTGTCACCCCCAATGAGTTGCTGTTGTCTGTTACCGACGAACATGGCCATAACGAAACTGCCACGATGCCATACGAATACCAAAAGGCCCACACCCCGCAGGAGGAGAATATACGCAGGCAATTGACAAAAGCCGGTGGAACAATATACAATGTGGTGCAACTGCAGATAAACACCCAGGTAGAAACACCCTTCATCCCCAGCAGCCACCTCACAACCCTCCGCCGCCAATGCCTGGAGGCGGTTTCAGGTGAAAATAACTCTCAACTGTCAACTTTCAACTCTCCACTGACTCTCAACTCTAAACTCTCAACTTTCAACTCTCAACTGCTCCCTGCGGAGCTCATGCATTGCCGCTACTGCATACGGCACGAGTTGGGATATTGCACCAAGTCCGGACGTAGGGCACCATGGCGGGAGCCGCTGTCACTACATCTGGCGGACGGAAAATCATTCACAATAAAATTCGACTGTAAACAATGCGAAATGTATATCTTGCGATAATAGCCCTGTTAGTACTTACGACGACTACCTCCTGCTATCGTGAACATCTCCATACGTTCAACGAGAATACAGAAGACACCCTCTTTACAGATGGCAGTCACCACTATTCCGTAGGGTATAACTTCATCGTTAACAGCGACAGCATCATCCTCATCTCCCAACAACCCGAGGAACATGTGTCGCAGCTGCAGACCGATTCCTTCTCTATTTTCAGAAAGCAGCAGCTGGCAGTTTCCGACATCCACATCCTGCCACAGGACAGTATCGACTCTGTGTGGGTGCAGGTGGTCAGCGAGCAAGGGCGTATGGGCTGGATTCATGAGAAGGAGATGCTTACCTCTGTGGTGCCGACAGACCCCATATCACAGTTCGTCATGTTCTTCTCACACACACACACCATGCTGGCGGTGATACTGGTTGTAATAATGTCTGCTATTTATATCATGAGGCTAAGCAATATGCGCAACGCACCATTGGTACATCTGCGGGATATCGACTCCTTCTACCCTTCCCTGCTGTGCATCATCGTGGCATGTTCTGCCACCTTCTATGCCTCGCTGCAGATGTTCGGGCCAGATACGTGGCAACATTTCTACTTCCACCCCTCCATCAACCCCTTCATAATGCCACCTATACTCGCTGTCTTCATATCCTCAGTATGGGCGATGCTAATCGTCGGAATTGCAACAGTTGATGATGTACGGCATAAGCTACCGTTGGAAGACGCCATACTCTATCTCTTCGGACTCGTGGGCGTATGCTCCATACTATATATCATATTCTCAATATCAACCCTATACTACGTAGGCTATCCACTACTCGGTGCATACTGCTACTACGCAGTAACAAAATACTTTAGAAGGAAGAGTTAATTCATAATTCATAATGCATAATTCATAATTATTCTCAATGTTCAATAAATTTTCAATATTCAATTTTCAATTCTCAATTATCATTATTGCTCTCTCGGCAATAATGATAGCCTGCAGTTCCGACGACTCCGACGACTCAGGTGACGATCCCGCAGTTCCGGCGCAGCGTACCGTCATAGCATTCTTTGACGGCAATAACAATCTGTCTTCCGAACTCAGAGAAGATATCGTAGAGATGGAAAATGGCTCCAAAAGTCTCTCCTCCACCACCAACCTTATTATCTTCGCCAATATCCGTGGTGATTCGGCATATGTTGCAGAAGTGGTAAACGGTAAAAAGAAAAAAGTGCGCATGTGGCCCAAGAACTTCATTTCCACCAATCCTGACAACATGCTCTCTGTCATGCAATGGATAGTAGAGAAATATCCTGCCTACGAATACGGCATCATCTTCGGTGGACACGGTACCGGCAGCATGGTGAACATAGACGAAAAAAATGACACCATTCCCACCACCTTGCATCCTGCCTATGCCTATGGTTGGGACTATAACAACAATTCAACACAGACCCCACGTTGGTGGATAACCTCCCAAACCCTGGCTACCGTCATCAGCCATCTGCCGCACATGAAGTTCATCTTCTTCGACTGCTGTCTGATGCAGGACATCAACGTAGCATGCCAACTGAGGAAATATACCGACTATCTCATAGCCCCCGTCTGCGAAACGCCAGCCAAGGGAGCACCCTACGAAAGCATTGTCCCAATCCTCTCGACAAGCGACCCCGAAGAGATGTGCGACAAATTGCTAACCATCTACCGCAACAATAGTAGCATCTGCATCTCCGCCCTCAGAAGCTATGCTGTCGATAACCTGCAGCTTACTGCTACCAGAGCCCTCGGTGAGATACATGCAAACCTCGAAGCCAACAGTGATGTCATTTCCTACGATAACGTCATCTACTATTATCGCGATACCCCCACTGACCCCACTTCCCCTCCTGCACTCTACGATTTGAAGAGTTTCCTTTATGAGCAGAACAAGAAGGGTAATCTTTGTGACGCCACATATCAGGCATTCCTTGATGCCCTCGGCCAATGCGTTTTCTCCAGCCGCATGGCAACACAGTGGGTACAAAACAGTAATATAAGATTTACAGATTTCTCTGTAACCGACGACAACTACGGAGCCCTCTCCATCACCAGAAAGGCAATAGAAGAGTAATACTTAGAGAAAATATAAGACTAAAAATAGCGTAGCATACTGAAATGCTACGCTATTTCTGTTTATGACTGATTATGAGCCGTTTACTTTATTCCGCCACCGAGGGCGATATAGAGTTCTATAACAGCTTCTGCGCCATCATACATATTCATAGCCTCATCAAGTTGTGCGTTAAGCAGTGTCTCCTGTGCTGTGAGAACCTCAAGGTAATTTGCCTTACCATTGTCCATCAGCTCGTGAGTACCTTTATATGCTTCGCGCAGCACCTGTATCTGACGATTATAATACTCATACTTATCACGTGCAGCAAGGCAGTCAGCCATAGCTTCATTAACCTGATTACCAGCATTGACAACTGTCTGAATATACTTCTGTGCCAAGTCTTCCTCCGTGAGTTGGGCAATCTTCTTTGCTGCTGACAACTTACCTTTTGCAAAGAGTGGCTGTGTAAGAGTTCCAACAAAGTTTAGGAGCAACTTACCAGGATTGGTTACTAAGCCTCCCGCAGAGTTTGTCCATCCTGCAGCACCATTGAGTGTGAGGCTTGGGAAGAATGCAGCACGGGCAGCCTGAGTATTATAGAAGGCCTCTTCCATAGCGTGATTGGCAATACGGATATCAGGACGGTTCTCCAACATTGTTGCTGGCACACCTGTCTTCAGGTATCGGGTGTCAAACATACGCTTGCCAGTATCTCCCAAAGCATCTGGATGATGCAGGTCATCACTACCATATCTGCTACGGCTTATGTGCTGTGGTGTAACAGCGAGCAGACGGCAAATAGCATTCTCTACTGCAAGAATCTCCCTACGAACATCAACTATAGAAGTCTTTACGTTAAGATAGGATGATTCCATCTGATTTACTGATGTACTGTAAACCTTACCATTCTCCCACAATGCTCTCTGGGTATCTAACGATGCCTTCCACAAACTGTCTGTCATGATAAGTATCTCCAGTTGGCGGTCGAGAACCTGCAACAGGTAATACTGACGGGCTGTTGTAGAGATTAGGTTTGAGAATACTGCTTCCTTGTGTATCTGGGCTTGCAGTAATGCCGCCTTTGCAGCACGCTTCTTGTTGGTGATGCCACCAAACATCTCCACATCCCACGACATCTGCAGAGGCAGATTATATGTCTCAGACCATGAGCTACTACCAAACTTACCGAGACTACCTTGTGGAGCCAGAGCGAATGATGGCAGATATGCCATCTTTGCCATCTTCAGAGATGCCTCACTCTTCTCTACTGCTATGCGAGCAGAATTGAGGTCGGTATTGTTGGCCAACACCTGCTCAATAAGGTTCTGCAGCACTGGGTCGGTAAAGAACTCACGCCACGACATCTGAGCTATAGAAGTACCACCCTCTGCAGTCTTTATCTCTTGACTGGTGCCAAAAATATTCGCAGGGGCTGTTGTCTTCTGCTCATATTTATCATATAGTCCACAGCCAGTGAGCAAGGAACCCACTGCTGCAGCAACTAATATATTTCTGATTTTCATATTTTTCGCTTTTCGTTATTTCGTTATTACGATATTCCGTCATTACGTTACTCTGTCTTTGCTGGTTCCTTGCCTTGGAATCTTTCGTGCAGGCCTTGGAATACTATGAAGAATGCTGGTACGACGAACAGCAGAGCGACAGTACCTACTGACATACCACCTACTACACCGAGGGCAAGGGCACGGTTACCATTAGCACCAGCACCACCTTCTATAATAAGAGGTATCATACCAATAATCATCGTTGCCACCGTCATCAAGATAGGACGCAGACGTTCCTTACAAGCCTCAAAGGCTGCATCTGGGATACTCAAACCTTGAGCACGACGCTCTGAAGCAAACTCTGTAATAAGAATGGCTGTCTTTGACAACAGACCTATCAACATGATGACACCCGTCTGCAGGTAGATGTTGTTATCCATACCAGGCAGGTTGAGCAGTGAGCCAAGATATGCCATAATGAAGGCACCCATCAGACCAAATGGTACAGAAAGGAGCACTGCCATTGGGGTAAACCATGAGTTATAAAGTGAAGCAAGGATAAGATAGATGAGGATTACACATACTATATATATAAGGACAGTAGCGTTAGAGCCTGCTGCCTCCTCAAGTTCACGAGACATAGAGCTATATTCGTAGCTATATCCCTTTGGCATCGTCTCCTTAAACACCTCTGCTATAACCTTATGGGCATCACCCTCAGTATAACCACCAGCAGGCTGTATATAGCAGGTGATACTCTGGAACAGGTTGAAGTGCTCCACACTTGCTGTACCTACGATTTCCTTAACAGAGACGAACTCTGAAATAGGAGCCATCTTGCCACCCTGTACCTTTACAAAGATATTGTTAAGGGATGAAGGATCTAGACGATATTCTGGTGAGGCACTTGACATAATACGATACACTTTACCAAACTGGTTGTAGTTTCCGATATATGCACCACCACAGTATGCTCCAAGAGTATTCAGCACTGTTGCTGGTGATACACCAGAGCGATCACACTGTGCAGCATCTACATCAACCTGATATTTTGGGAAACGGTCAGAATATGATGTCATCGCCATACTGATTTCCTCTCGCTGGCTCAACTTATGCAGGAAGTTCTTTGCCAACTTTGCAAATTCTGTAAGGTCGCCATCATTAAGGTCTTCAAGTACAAGGTTCACACTATTGTTAGAACCATAACCAGGCACCTGTGGCATCTGGAACGGTGTTACCTGTGCATTCTTTATCTCCTTGCAGTCATAGTACAGACGTCCGATAATCATATCGATATAATGGTTGAAGCCTTCACGTTCACTCCAAGGTTTCAGACGTATAATTAATGTACCATAGTTAGAGCCTGCTCCTGACATCATACCATAGCCACCAACAGAAGCAAAGCTTTCGAGTTCTGGTATTTTCTGTACCTTCTCCTCTACCCTCTTTATTATCTCACAAGTTTCATGAAGTGTAGTTCCTTCTGGAACAGCCACATCGACAAGGATAACGCCCTGGTCCTCCTGAGGTACAAGACCTGAAGGAAGATTCTTCATGAAGAAGATGAACAAAGCTGCTGCACAAGCCAACAATGTCCATGCAAGAGCAGGATGGCCGAGGAATTTCTTTACTGCATTTGAGTACTTATTATATATGGCATTATAACTTGCGTCGTAAGCCATCTTTGTGTAATATGTAATACCCTTGCCTTCCTTCTTGCCTTCAGTAACTCTCAGCATGATAGCACTCAATGCAGGACATAATGTGAGGGCTGATATACATGACAGGCCTACTGATGATGCTATGGTGACACCAAACTGTGTGAAGAAGGCGCCTGATGTTCCTGGCATAAAGCAGACAGGAATAAACACGGCCATGAATACCAAGGTACAAGATACAACGGCTACAGACACCTCGTTCATAGCCTGACGTGTTGCCTCTCTGGCATCGCTGATACCATTCTCCATCTTCGCCATTACAGCCTCTACTACCACGATGGCATCATCCACCACAGTACCGATGGCGAGCACCAGTGCAAAGAGTGTCAGGATGTTGAGCGAGAAGCCTGCCATCATAACGACAGCAAATGTACCCAACAGTGACACAATGATTGAGATAGAAGGAATGATTGTTGCCTTGAAGTTCTGGAGGAAGAAGAATACCACGAGAATCACAAGGATGATAGCAATAACAAGTGTCTCTACCACACTGTCGATGGCAGCATACAGGAAATCGTCAGAGCTCATCAGCTTCACAAACTCCAATCCTGCTGGCATCGAAGGCTTCAGGTCTTCAAACAGTTTGTTGATGTTTGCATTCACCTCTGTAGCATTAGCGCCAGGAGCCTGGAACACCATAAACATACAACCTGGCTTACCACCGATGTTAGACTTATAGTTATAGCTCATAGCACCAATTTCGATATCTGCCACATCACTCAAGTGGAGTAAGTGACCACCATCGCTGGTACGGAGTACGATATCATTGAATTCCTCAATAGACTTCAAAGTACCCTTATACTCCATAGTATATTGGTAGCTATTCTCTGACTGGTCGCCCAAAGAACCTGTAGCAGCCACAAAGCTCTGACCACCAACAGCATTAAAGACATCATTAGGCTCCAAGCCATACTGTGCCATAACGTCTGGCTTCATCCATATACGCAGGGCGTAGGTATTACCCAATGACAATACTTCACCCACACCAGCAATACGCATCAGACGTGGCTTTACGTTGATGTCGATATAGTTTGAAACGAAGTTGTCGTCATACTTGCCGTCAGCACTCTTTACAGCAACAATCTGTAAGATACTGTTCTGTTTCTTTGCTACCTGCACACCAACCTTTGTAACGTCTGCTGGCAACATTGATGTTGCACGTGTTACACGGTTCTGCACATTGACAGCAGCCATATCAGGATCTGTGCCGCCCTTGAAATATACGTTGATTTCTACTTCACCATTTGATGATGCCTTACTGGTCATGTATGTCATATCAGGCACACCATTAATGGCTGATTCGAGAGGCTGCACCACAGACTTCATGATGGTATTAGCATCAGCACCTGTATAGCTGGTGGTAACATTTACTGTTGGTGGCGCAATGTTCGGATATTGCTCAATTGGCAGGGTGCTCATACAGATATAGCCCACCAATGAGATGACAATAGAGATGGCACATGCCATCACATATCTATTGATAAATATGTTATTCTTCATAATTTACTTCTTCTTCTCTTCTGGGAAAAGTACACGTTCTCCTTCCTGTACGTTGTTAGCACCCTCTGTGACAATCTTGTCACCTACGCTAAGTCCTGAAAGGATGATGACATCCTTACCATTACCTGTAGGAGTAGTTGTTACAGTAACAGACTGAGCAGTGCTGTCTTTCTTAACCTTATATACCAGATATTGGTCCTGCAGACGCACTACAGCATTCTGAGGAACAATCATCACATTCTTCTCTGTGAAGTTGATGACGATAGTTCCCTGTATGCCAGAATACAGGTTGCCATCAGGATTTGGGAATGTAGCCTTTGCAGCTAAAGAACCCGTAGCAGCATCTACGACACCTGTCAAGCTGGTGATACGACCCTTGTATGGATACTCTGTACCATTCTTCATCAGGAATGTTACATCAGGAAGATTTGCCATATACCTTTCCTTGTCGAAGTTTTTATTACCTTCCTGTACTATTTCCTCAACAACATTTTCTGTTACAGAGAACTCTGCTGTCATTGTTGAGTTACCACTGAGGATGGTGAGCTCTGACATAGGGCTAACCTGGTCGCCTGCACGAACAGGAATCATACCGATGATACCTGATACTGGTGCTTTGATAGTGCAGAAGCCCAAATTTACCTTTGCACGATTTACAGAAGCGCGAGCCTGTGTTACAGCAGCTTGTGCCTGATGGTAAGTATTCAGTGAATTGTCGAGCATATAACGGCTCACAATCTGCTTGTCAAAAAGGTTTTTGTTTGATTCATACTCCAACTTGGCACTACTCTCCTGTGCAAGAGCAGCATTCAGGTTAGCCTGAGCAGCCTCCAGTTCCAACTGCGCATTACGCTGGTCGATGATGAATAGGGTCTGTCCCTGAGCAACTCTCTGACCTTCAGTTACACATATCTTTACCAGCTGGCCGCTAATCTGCGGAGTAATGGTAACATCTGTCTTACCCTTCATCTTGGCACTGAACTTAATAGGGATTTCAATGTCAGACTTTGTTACAGTCATTGTCTTGTAAGATGATGGTGTCTCCTTTGGAATATCAAGTCCACAAGAAGTAAACCCACCTACCACAGCAGCTACAGCTATGGCCCATGTCATTACGCTTTTCTTTTTCATGTTTTTTGTATTGTATATAAAATTATGCATTTATGATTTTGCGGATAATAAGTAAGAGTGTGCAAAGATAATAATTTTTTTTTAATTCCCAAATGCAGAAGAAGAAATAATGGTATATTTTTGCAGATTATGAGACATTTTTGCAGATTTTGAAACTAAATAATTATGATTCTCCCCTATTAAAATAGGGAAAACCCTAACTTTATTTTATATTACTGTTGTACTTTTGCAGCCAGATAAAGTTTAACGGTTAAAGGTTAAAGACGATAATATAAACAAATAAAAAAGAGTTATGAAAACAAATGAGAAGATTATTGCTGCCTCTGTGATAGGATTTGCAATTATTGTTTTGGGATTTGCTCTTCGCAGCGGAATTGTGGCATTCAAGGACATGGACCGCAGTGTTACTGTGAAGGGATTGGCAGAACGTGAAGTAAATGCAGACAAGGTAACATGGCCTCTGGTGTACAAGGAACTGGGCAATGATCCAGCTGAGATGTATGACCTTCTGACACAAAAGAACAAGAAAGTATTAGCTTTTCTGAAATCTGCTGGCATAAAAGAGTCAGACATCAGCGTCAACCCTCCTGTAATCTCCGACCGTCAGGCTGATAACTACAGCAACGAGATTATGAACTATCGCTACAAGGCTACCAGTGTCATAACAGTTACCTCAACAGAGGTGGACAAGGTGCGCACTCTTATGCGTCGCCAGTCGGAGCTGATGAAACAAGGTATTGCTCTGGTGAGTGAGGAATATGGCTCAAATAGCGTGGTGTATGAATTTACAGGCCTCAACAAGGTAAAGCCTGACATGATAGAAGAGGCTACAAAGAATGCTCGCAAGACAGCACAGAAATTTGCTGACGATTCAGGCAGCTCACTGGGCGAGATTCGTAATGCACAGCAGGGCCAGTTCTCCATAGAAGATCGTGATGCCAATACACCTTACATAAAGAGATTACGTGTGGTAAATACTGTGGAGTATTCTATAAATTAGCCCCCCCTCCTGACCTCCTCCAGTTAGGGGAGGAAATTATTTTTGATAGGCGTGGAAAATATTTTCTATGCCTATCTTTTTTATATTCCAGGTCGACGAACTTATATTCGCAGTCCGAGGACATATGTTCAAGGTTCGCGAACATATGTTCACAAGCCTTGAACATAAAATCCGTAGAGGAGAAAAATAAATTCCGAGGTGAGAGAAAATAAAATTTATTTTGTTTAAAATAAAAAATGCAGTAATAGTTTGGTATTTTGGTCTTTTTTTTGTAATTTCGCAACGCAATTTATTAATTCATAATTATAAAGATGTTAGACAAATCAAGTAAGATATATGTTGCAGGTCATCATGGACTGGTGGGTTCTGCAATATGGAACAATCTCAAAGCTCGTGGGTATAACAATCTCGTAGGACGTTCGCACAAGGAACTGGATCTTACAGACCAGGTTGCCGTAAAGGCTTTCTTTGACGAAGAGAAACCCGATGCTGTAGTATTGGCAGCCGCCTTTGTGGGAGGCATAATGGCGAACAGCCTGTATAGGGCTGACTTCATCATGATGAATATGAAGATACAATGTAACGTCATCAGCGAAGCCTATGCTCATGGTGTGAAGAAGCTGCTCTTCCTGGGTAGTACATGTATTTACCCCAAGAATGCCCCACAGCCAATGTCGGAAGACTGCCTGCTGACCAGTCCGTTGGAATATACAAACGAGGAATACGCCATAGCAAAGATAGCAGGTCTGAAGATGTGCGAATCATACAATCTGCAGTATGGCACAAATTATATTGCCGTAATGCCGACTAACCTGTATGGTCCGCAGGATAACTTCCATTTGGAGAATTCGCACGTTATGCCTGCCATGATGCGAAAGATATATCTTGCAAAACTCATTCACGATAACGAATGGGACAAGATTGCCACAGACCTGAACAAGCGCCCTGTTGAGGGAGTGTCTGGATCAGCCTCTAAAGAGGATATCCTGAAGGTTTTGGCTAAGTATGGAATAGAGGACAACAAGGTTACCTTGTGGGGAACTGGTACTCCACTTCGTGAATTCCTTTGGTCGGAGGATATGGCTGACGCTTCTGTTCATTGCCTGTTGAACGTAGATTTCAAGGACATCATAGGAATAGAGAAGTATTCCTCTGTACACTATGGTGTTTCAGCAGACGGACAGGTGGACAGAAACCACTCTGCAGGACGTGGTGGAGCGATACCATCATTGGGCGAGATACGCAACTGCCACATCAATGTCGGAACAGGCAAGGAACTCACTATCCGAGAGCTGTCAGAACTGGTATGCAAGGCTGTTGGCTTTGAAGGAGAAGTGGCTTTCGACAGCACGAAACCTGACGGAACAATGAGAAAGCTCATCTCTGTTGACAAGCTGCATCGTCTCGGATGGACCCACAAAATTGAGATAGAAGACGGTGTAAAGATGCTGTTTGAGTGGTACAAGGAGAGTTTAGAGTTTAGAGTTTAGAGTTTAGAGTTTAGTGTTTATGGTTAACAATTCAATGTTTAATATTCAATATAACAAGGATATAGCTGAGGCCGTGAAGGTGATGCGTGCTGGGGGAGTGATACTCTACCCTACTGATACAGTATGGGGCATAGGATGTGATGCCACGAATGCTGAGGCTGTCGCAAAGGTTTACGCCATAAAGAAACGTGCAGAATCGAAGGCTATGATATGTCTCGTAGATTCTGACAACAGGATACAACGATATGTCAGGAACGTACCAGAAGTAGCTTGGGATGTTATGACAATGTCAGAGAAACCAACTACTGTAATATTGGACGGTGCTGACGGATTGGCAAATAACCTCATTGCAGAAGACGGTTCGATAGCAATGCGCATTACGCAAGAGCCTTTCTCAAAAGAGTTGTGCTACAGGATGCAGAAGCCTATCGTCTCGACAAGTGCCAACATCAGTGGCGAGCCAGCAGCACAAAACTATTGTGACATATCAGAAGAGATAAGAAATGCTGTAGATTACATCTGCACTTCACGTCGTCAGGAGCATCAGCCTCACAAACCATCGTCAATAATCCGTATACGACAGAATGGCGAATTTGAAATTATCAGATAATATCCTCACCTGGAGGCAGAAGCACTTCTCGGACAAAAAATTCATCCTTGTCCTTGCCTTCTTTGTCGGCATATTTGCTGCTCTGGCAGCATATGTGCTTCACTCCCTGATAAGCATCATTCAGAAACTGCTTACTGTAGAGATTGGAGCCAGCCAATACAACTGGATGTATCTCATACTTCCTGTCATAGGCATATGGCTTACGATGCTCTTTGTTCACTATGTGGTTCGTGACAACATCTCTCATGGTATCACACGCATACTATACGCCATATCCTCGAAGCGCTCACGACTCAAGGCGCATAATTGCTGGTCTTCTGTTGTGGCCTCAGCTGTCACCATCGGCTTTGGTGGATCAGTAGGTGCCGAGGCGCCTATAGTGCTTACAGGCTCTGCGATAGCAAGCAACCTGGGACAGTTGTTCCGCATGAACAACAAAACGCTGATGTTACTGGTGGGATGTGGTGCTGCTGCAGCTATTGCAGGAATCTTTAAGGCACCAATAGCAGGACTCGTCTTCACCATCGAGGTACTGATGATAGACCTCACTATGGCTTCAATATCTCCCATACTGATAGCATCAGTAACGGCAACAAGTTTCACATACGTCCTCGTAGGAGATGCGAAGTTGTTTGACTTCACATTGGAGAATCCCTGGGTGGTAAATCGTGTGCCCTCAAACATATTGCTGGGCATTGCCTGCGGACTGGTATCACTATACTTCATACGAATGATGACCTTCTGTGAGGGCATCTTCATCAAAATACACAATCGCTACATAAAACTGGTACTTGGCGGCATAGTGCTCAGCTCATTGCTATTCCTTTTCCCTGCACTCTATGGTGAGGGTTATTCGTCAATCAATATACTGCTTAGCGGCGACGAGGACAACCTGCAACAACTGACAACAAAGACGTTCTTTGCTGGTGGAGAAACCTTATTGCTACTGACATATGTAGGACTCGTAATCCTTACAAAAGCATTTGCAACAGCAAGCACAAACGGTGCTGGAGGATGTGGTGGAACATTCGCACCATCCCTGTTCATAGGAGCCTTTGTCGGATTCCTCTTCGGAAGCCTGTGGAACCTGTATGAACTGGGGCCCTTCTTCCCTGTAGAGAATGCCACACTTCTTGGTATGGCTGGTGTAATGTCTGGTGTGATGCATGCCCCATTGACAGGCGTCTTCCTTATTGCAGAACTGACAGCAGGATATGACCTCTTTATGCCCCTGATGATAGTCAGCGTATTTGCTTACCTCACCATACTGCTCTTTGAGCCCCACTCTATATACGGAATGCGACTGGCACGACAGGGAAAACTGATAACACACCATACAGACCACTCAGTACTCACTCTCATGACTCTTGACAGCGTCATAGACAGAGAGTTCACTCCAGTAGAACCTGATATCGAAATGGGAAAACTCGTACACGCTTTGAGTAAGAGCTATAGCGAAGTGATACCAGTATTGGGACCTGCCAACAACCTGTTGGGAGAGATAAACATGAACAAAATAAGACACATTATATTCCGCACAGAACTATATAACCACTTCAAGGTGTCGCAACTGATGCAGCAACCAAAGACAAAACTGAGATTAGGAGACCCTATTGAAGAAGTGATGCAGGCATTTGACAAATACAATTCACAGTATCTGCCTGTAATAGACAACGAAGGACAACTGTACGGATATGTTTCTAGAACCCACCTGTTGACACAATATCGTCAGATGGTGGCAGACTTCTCAAACGAATAGGGGCTCCTCCCGACCTCCCCGAGGGGGAGGAGATTAACTGAAAAGATATGGCAAAGATAAATGTAAACATCGGGGCGCTGAGCCTCAAGAATCCAGTAATGACAGCCTCTGGAACCTTCGGCTTTGGTACAGAATTCTCAGATTTCGTACCTCTTGAGGAGATAGGAGGTATTATAGTAAAAGGTACAACATTGCAGCCTCGACAGGGTAACGACTATCCACGTATGGCGGAAACTGCAAGCGGTATGCTTAACTGTGTGGGACTGCAGAATAAAGGTGTAGATTATTTCTGCAAGAATATATACCACACTCTCTTCCCACAGGATGCAAAAGAAGAGAAAAAGCCAACTATCATTGTAAATGTCTCAGGTTCCTCACCTGAAGACTATGCAGAATGTGCTGCCCGCATTGATGAACTGGAGAATGTACCTGCCATAGAACTGAACATCTCCTGTCCTAACGTAAAACATGGAGGTATGGCTTTCGGAACCACATGTGCAGGAGCATCCAGCGTGGTAAAGGCTGTCAGGAAGGCATATCACAAGACACTTATCGTAAAGTTGTCGCCAAACGTAACAGACATCACAGAGATTGCAAGAGCCGTAGAGGCAGAGGGTGCCGACAGCGTCTCACTCATCAATACGTTGATGGGAATGGCGATAGATATAGAGAAATATAACCCCAATAAGCCATCAACGCTGAAAGAACTGTCTTTGCTCTCTATAGGTACAGGAGGTCTGTCTGGTCCTTGTATAAAACCTGTAGCATTACGAATGGTATATCAGGTTGCAAAGAGCGTAAAGATACCAGTAATAGGACTTGGTGGCATAATGTGCGCTAAAGACGCTATAGAATTCCTGATGGCAGGAGCAACAGCAATCGAAATAGGAACAGCAAACTTCATTGACCCGGCAATAACAATAAAGGTGCGTGACGGCATCAACAAATGGTTAGATGATCATAATATCGATGACATACACGATATCATAGGAGTTCTGTGAAGCAACTGATAAGGACGATAATATGGTTTATCATTACGGTGTATGCCATCGTATTCATAGCGCCTAAGATTCCTTGGGTGCAGAGGACCATTGCTGAACATACTCAGGAATTATTGTCTGAAAAACTGGGCACAAAGGTAATAATAGGCAATATCGACATACGTTTTCCCAATCGTATCATCATAGACAAGGTATTTATTTATGATCAGGCAAAGAAAGAGATGATGCGCACAGGTCGTATGGCAGCTACGATAGACCTTTTACCACTGCTGGAGAACAAGTACTCCATAAGTGCCGTACAGTTGTTTGGTACGAATATAAACATTTATCACAAAGCCGACTCAACCCTGAACTGCCAATTCGTTATTGACTCCCTCAGTTCAAAGGAGAAGTCTTCAACGCCTCTGGACCTGCACATCACATCCATAATAATACGCAACGGTGCAACTAACTTCGACAGCATCGGAATAAAAAAACTCTCCTCCAGCATTGTCCTTGACCGTCTCACAGACGATTCGCTGAATGTGACAGTAAAACGTACTTCCTTCATGGACAATGCTGGTATGATAGTAAAGGAATTAAACGGAAGAATAAGAGCCAATCTCAAGAAATCAGATTTCGACATACCATACTGGTACGTGAAACTGCCATCATCAGAGATAAATATTGACAGGGTACACATAAGCAAGAATGCCAACAGGAAATATGATTTTGATGGTTCTATTTATTTCCCTCAACTTTCCTTAGAGGATTTCACACCATTATTATCATCATACGGAACTGTTGTTCCAGACATACTGCAGACTATAAAACTGGAAGGAAAAGTGAATGTTGAGAAGACCTCATCATCGTTCCAGACAACACTGAATCTCAACTCCAAGAATACAGACGAAATTACCATCAGCGCATCTGCAACATCAAAGGACAACAAACACGACATATTGATAAGCCGCTTTCACGTAAAGGAGAGTATAATATCGGCAATAAACAATATCACAAAATTACCAAACGAAGTACAAAGGCTTGGCACCATAGATGCAAAGGGACGTCTGACAGCAGAAGGCGACATACTACGACCCACTCAGCTGACAATAGACGCTGATACCCAAGCATCGAGAATAGGTTCCGTGGACGTGAATGGGACATACAAAAACGACTATTTGAACCTGAGCATCAAGACTCCGAGCCTGAATCTTAAGGAAGTAACGAAGAATAGTCTCGGGAAAGTGATTTGCGACCTGAACATCGGTGCCGATATCATACAGCAAGAAGATGTATATGATATAAGAGCAATTAAGGTTGAGGGAAAAATACCTGAGATAGCAATCCAGGAAAAAACATACAGAAATATCTCCATAGACAGCAGATATGAGAGAGGACACATCAAAGGACTTTTTGCCATAAACGACCTTAAGGCGAGGACCAATATAGACATTAATGCTCTGCTGAACCAGAAGAGCGTCCAGATTTATGTTCCAAAAGAAGGCAAAGACGGAAATAAGAAGGTTGCCATCAAGGGTATGGATTTTTCCAACATCCTGCCAAATATACATAGCCTGACAGCAGACATCACGAACACCCACTTCGTGATGAAAAATGGTAAGGAAGTAGATGTTGACAACATACATATCAATAAGACATCTCCAACCCGTGACAGTACCCGCCTTACATTATCTACCGACTTTGTACAGCTGGAACTCTCGGGAGTAATTGATTTCAAGACACTTCCCTATTCTATTGCCAACATTGTATCACATCACCTGCCATCAGCCCCCGGATTACCTAAACAACGGGAGATAAAAAACAACTACTATATTGATGCACATATAATAGACCTTCACACCATAAAGCAGTTTGTAGACATACCACTTGAGATAACACGTCCGATAGATATAAACGGATATGTCAATGACAAAGAGGAGCAGATAAACATTGCCCTAGATGCTCCTATTTTAAAATATAATGACATAGAACTTACGGGAACTCATTTGTCGATATGGACTCCCGGAGATGGAATTCATGCCGCATTGGAGACTCTGCTGAACACAGAAAAAGGGAAAGTAAGCCTGAATACTGTCATGAAGGCTGCTGATGACAAACTGCAGACGGAATTCTCATGGGACAACATGCGAAAAAACATTTTTCGTGGGAAGTTGTCTGTGCTGTCAGAATTCTATCCGACTCTGGAAGGAGGAAAGGCTATGCAGACCAACATACCTATTTCACACTTTGAAGTCGGAGACACACTATGGAGCATAACATCAAAAGGTATTGAATACCATGATGGTAAACTTATCATAAATAACCTCGTTATTGGTAATGATAACCAGAATGTAAACATCAACGGAATAGCATCAAAGGACTTGACAGATTCGCTGACGGTAAATCTACATAATATTAATATAAGGTATATCACAGACCTCATAGATTTCAACCCCAAATTCTTTGATGGAGAAGCAACAGGACAGGTTACGGCTCATGGAGTTTTCAGTGACATACTGGCAAAGGGACACTTGGACGTTGCAGATTTTAAATTCAATCACGGCGATTTCGGAACACTACATGCAGATGCCAACTACTCCAATTTGTCACAAATGATTGACATTGATGCTATCTGTATTGACGAGGGAGATCGCAGAACCAAGATTGACGGCTTTATCTCGCCACAGAACAACACCATAGATCTGGCCATAAAAACCCATAATACCAGACTTAATTTCCTTAACGCCTTTTGCAAATCATTTATGAAAGATGTTGGTTTGCAAGGTAATGGAGATGTTCGTCTGCATGGGGACTTCAGCAATCTTAATCTAACAGGACAACTGGTTGCTGATGGAGACCTTTCTATTATAGCTAACGGATGTAGATACACTATGCCAAAAGATACTATTAAACTGGGTATCAACGAAATACTGTTTGATGGCATTCCACTTAAAGACAAAGATGGTAATACCGCCCGACTCTATGGAGGGGTATATCACGACCATCTGAAGAGAATTTCATACGATATGCAGATACAGACAGACCGTTTCCTGGCATATGATTTCCCAGAACTGAAATCACAAAAGGCTCCGGATGCTTCCAGTCTTTACTGTGGTGTGGCATACATCGACGGAAATATAAAAATAAAGGGTAATGACAGCGACGTTTCGTTATATGGAGAGGTGAACGCCCAAAAGGGATCTTTCATAACATATAACAGCACATCTCCAGATGCTATCGTCTCAAAGGATTTTATCAGTTGGCATAGCATGAGTGAGGCAGAAAAGTCTGATACGACAAAATATCTTGCTTCTGCAACAGAATCAACTAATATTACAGGAAATATACGCTTTACCTTCCTCGTAACAGTACATCCTGAGGTAAAACTCCATATAATGATGGATGCTATTACGGGTGACTACATCGATTTCTATGGAGGGGGTAACCTGCGCATCAGCTACTACAACAAAGGAGCCTTTGAGATATTTGGTAACTATGGTATAGATAATGGTATCTACCACATGACAATACAAAACCTCCTCAGGCGTGATTTTGAGTTCATTAAAGGTAGTGTCATAAACTTTGGTGGTCCACCAAATCTTGCAAACCTCAACCTGCAGGCAATGTATCATCTTAACAGCGTACCACTTTCAGATCTTGGTATTGGCTCCTCATTCAAAGCTAACAATGTGCCTGTCAACTGTTTAATGAATATTAGCGGTACGCCAGATAAGCCATTGGTTGACTTCTCTCTCGATTTACCGTCTCTTTCGTCTGATGCCAAACAAATGGTCAGCTCTCTGATAAACAGCGACGAAACACTTAATCAGCAAGTACTCTACTTACTTGCGATAGGACGATTCTACTCACAAAGCACCGCAGGCAATGCCGGTAATATGGGTACCAGCACAACAACAGGCACAAGCCAGACATCACTTGCTATGCAAAGTTTCCTGAGCGGAACACTTTCCCAACAACTTAATCAAGTTATCAATGGCGTTGTTAAGAATAACAATTGGTCGGTAGGTGCAAACGTAACTCCTGGAACAGATGGATTCAGCAATGCGGAATATGAAGGACTGTTAAGTGGAAAAATGTTCAATAACCGACTTTTGTTCAATGGACAGTTCGGCTATCGCGACAACATAATGAAGAATACCCAAAACTTCATAGGAGACTTTAGCCTGCAATATCTGCTGACTCCTAATGGCAATATATCATTAAAAGTATATAATCAAACTAATGACAGATACTTTACCCGCTCCTCACTCAACACCCAAGGCGTCGGCATCGTCTTCCAGAAAGAGTTTGGAAAGTAGTAAGTGAAAGGCTATTGGTTATAGATGTCGGTATTGGTTAAAGACAAAAATAAAGGGATGTCCTGAGGACATCCCTTATCTTTCTGCTTGCAAGCAACAATATTATTACTCAGCAACTGCTGTGTCAGCTGCAACTGTGTCAGCTGCTACAGTGTCAACTGCAGCTGTGTCAACTGTGTCAGCTGCTTCAGTGTTTGCTGTCTTGTTACCGCAAGATACCATTGTCATAGCAACCATGGCTACGAACATGAAAACTAATTTCTTCATTTTTTTCTAAGCTTTAAATTAATTGTAAAACAATCTTGTTCATTAAAACGGTTGCAAAGATAAGTACTTTTTTTATATCTTGCAAGGATTTTTCACTATTTTTTCGCCTTTTTTTTGTAACTTTTTCATAACTTTTTGTTTCTCAGGTAATTACACAGTGTGAATAAATGTTAAATATTTTTTGTGCCCGTACACAAACGCAAAAAAACGCACTTTTTAGGTGTTTTTATTGCATATTTCGCTCTTTTTTCTTAATTTTGCAAAAGTTTATGATAAACACACCGATTTTTCAAGGCAAGAAAGCGGCTTTTTACACGTTAGGTTGCAAGCTGAATTTCTCAGAAACATCCACTTTTGGTAGGATGCTTGAGGAGTTTGGTGTCAGACGTGCCAAGAAAGGCGAAAGTGCAGACATCTGCATCATAAACACTTGTTCCGTAACAGAAACGGCAGACAGCAAATCACGTCAGCAGATCAGGAAGACCATAAAGAATCATCCAGGGGCATTTGTTGTGGTTACAGGATGCTACGCACAACTGAAACCAGAAACAATAGTTCAGATACCAGGCGTTGATTTGGTGTTGGGTAGTAATGAAAAGGCTAAACTGATTCAATTTCTGTCAGACAAATACACCGAGAAAGAAGAAAGTGCAGAAAAGCAGGCAGAATACAAGGTCACCCCTCATCCAAAGGATATAACATCATTCCAACCCTCATGTTCCAAAGGCGAAAGGACGAGGTATTGGCTCAAGGTGCAAGATGGCTGCAACTACTATTGTACATATTGTACTATACCATACGCACGAGGCAACTCACGTAATCCGAGCATAGAATCATTGGTAAAGCAGGCAGAGCAAGCTGCCCGTGAAGGTGGTAAGGAGATAGTGCTGACAGGTGTTAATATCGGTGATTTTGGCAGGACAACAGGAGAATCTTTCCTTGATCTGGTAAAAGCTCTTGACAAAGTCGAAGACATAAGACGCTACAGAATATCTTCACTGGAGCCAGACCTGATTACTGACGATCTGATAGATTATTGCGCTCACAGCAGAGCCTTCATGCCACATTTCCATATTCCGCTACAGAGTGGCAGCGACACAGTATTGCAACTGATGCATCGTCATTATGACTCCGCTTTGTTCAAAGACAGAATACTCCGAATAAAGGATGCTATGCCTGATGCCTTCATCGGTGTTGATGTAATGGTAGGATGCAGAGGCGAAACGCCAGAATGTTTTGAAGAAACATATAATCTGTTGAAGGAACTGCCTGTTTCCCAACTCCACGTTTTCCCATATAGCGAACGTCCTGGAACATCTGCTCTCAAGATACCATACGTTGTATCTGAAAAAGAGAAGCACGAAAGGTCACAGAGACTGTTAGAATTGTCGGACCAGAAGACAGAGGCTTTTTACACCTTATATATAAATAAGGAGAGAGAAGTTCTTTTTGAGAAAGCATCCCGTGGAAAAGCTATGCACGGATTTACTGATAACTATATACGCGTAGAGCTACCTCCATCCGAAGCTTCTGATGCCTATGACAACGAAATAGTAAAAGTCAAAATAACAAACATAAATCATGACAGAGCAAGCACAACAGCTATCATTGTTTGACCAGGAAAGTCCTGAACAGACTGATATCCAGAACAATCAACCAGTGGCGGAGCATCATACAGATACTTCCCGCATTGCCATAGTAATACTTAATTGGAATGGTGCTACTATGCTGGAACATTATCTTCCTGCCATTTTGAAGAATTCAGACGGAGCGGAAGTTATTGTTGCAGATAATGCTTCTACAGACGACTCTTTAAAGATGCTAAAGAGGGACTTTCCTGATGTAAGAATCATTCCCATGTCAAGAAACTGGGGATATGCCGGAGGCTACAACCAGGCATTCAAGGTGATAGAGACGACAAATGAGAGAGAAAACAAGAAATCGCCCGAATACTATATCCTTTTGAATAGTGATGTCCGTGTAGAAGACGGTTGGCTACAACCCCTTGTTAAGTATATGGACCAGCATCCTGAGGTGGCAGCTTGCCAGCCAAAGATTCTCAGCGATGTCTTCCCTACCCGATTTGAATATGCCGGAGCATGCGGAGGATTCCTTGACAAATATGGATATCCTTATTGCAGAGGACGTGTCTTCAACACCATTGAGACAGATGAGGGACAGTATGACGATGTGCAGGAAATACTGTGGGCTTCTGGGGCATGCATGATGGTAAGATGCCAGGATTACTGGGATTCCGGAATGTTAGACCGTAAGTTCTTCGCTCATCAGGAAGAGATAGACTTCTGCTGGCGACTGAACATTATGGGTAAAAAGGTTGTCTGCGTCCCAAGCAGCAGGGTTTATCATCTCGGAGGCGGAACTCTGCCAAAGGGAAATCCGCAAAAGACATATCTGAACTTCCGCAACAACCTTACAATGCTATACAAGAACCTTCCGGAAGAAGACCTTAATCATGTCATGAGGGTAAGATTCTGGTTAGACTATGTTGCGGCAATCAAGGAACTGCTGACAGGAAAATTCGGTGATTTCAAAGCTATCATAAAGGCTCGCAGGGACTTTTACAAATGGAAAGCAGAATTTACTATCACACGTCGTCAGATACAGGCCTTAAGACAGACAAAACAAGATCAGAACATCTCCAATTTCAGCATCCTCAAGAAATATTATATATTCCGAAAGAAAACCTATGACAAAATAGGATGATGGATGATGGGTGAAGGGAGTGAAGAAATGACCAATGAGGAATTCATAAAACAGCACAGGAATGAAAATCCGCTTTCTTTGGCACTAAAGAAAGCTCCCGAAGGCATTGACCTACAATGGTGTCTCCGACAGATAGAGGGGTATGGCGTCGCCAAAAAGAAACTCCCCGAATGGACAAAGACTGACAACATATGGTTTTCCCCCCGACTGTCTATGGAACAATGTTCCAGCGAGACTACAGCAAGGTATAAACAGGCTATAGCAGAACGTCTCGGATGCAAAGTTCTCATAGACCTTACAGGTGGTTTTGGCATAGACTTCAGCTATATGGCAAGAAATATGGAGAACGCCTTTTATATAGAACAGCAGGAGGTGTTATGCAATATAGCAAGCCATAACTTCCCACTCATGGGATTGCAGAATATAAAGATTTATAATACTGCGTGCGAAGAATTCTGGAATCAACACGTCTCCGATTCTACAACAGCAGAGAAACAAAGAGAGAAAATCCTCATATACCTCGACCCTGCAAGACGCAACAACAAAGGCAAGAAAGTCTTCTCTATCAATGATTGCACCCCAGATGTGACACTTCTGCAGGACAGCCTGCTTGAGAACTCTGCATATATAATGCTCAAGCTGTCCCCAATGCTCGACATAGCACAGGCACGAAGACAGCTGAAAGACATTTCAGAGATACATATCGTAAGCGTCAAAGGAGAATGTAAGGAACTGATCTTCGTAATGTCAAAGGATTCTGACAGGCAACACTACTACTGCGTAAATCTTGAGACAGACGAAGCACCATTCACTTCCGACATATCTGCCACTACTGAGCAGGCAGAGATAGCTATCCCCTCAGAGATAACAGAGGGAGCATTTCTCTTTGAGCCAAATGCCAGCATTATGAAGGCAGGGGTACAGAATGCATTCGCAAGACGACACAATCTGAAAAAGCTCCACCCTATGAGTAACTTATTCTTGGGAAAGGAACCCATACAGGACATCCCCGCACGACAATTCATCATTGAAAGGATGAGCGATTTTCAAAAGGGAAATCTGAAGAGTTTCATGCAAGACATCAGACAGGCAAATCTCACGATAAGGAACTTCCCTTCTACTGTAGAAGACCTAAAGAAACGGTTGAAGATAAAAGACGGAGGCAACATTTATCTCTTTGCCACCACATTGTCAGATGACACACACGTTCTTATAAGAGGAGGTAAGAGATAAGAGGTAAGAAGTAAGAAGTAAGAAGTAAGATGTAAGAGGTAAGAATTTTCAATGTTCAATTTTTAATTTTCAATATACTAAATGGACTTTTCATTTATCACAGAACAGATTATCTCAACAGAGATAACAACGACAGGAGCAATCTTTAAACTTCTCCTGAGTCTATGTCTTGGTGCATTAATCGGTACTGAGCGTCGTCATAAAGGTCAGGCAGCAGGTATGCGTACATTTGCACTCATCGCTATGGGTGCCACACTGGCAATGATTATATCCATATACATTCCACAGGAATATATGGGCCTGAAGAACGGTGACCCCGGACGAATTGCTGCACAGGTGATATCAGGTATAGGTTTCCTCGGTGCTGGTGCTATAATTCAGATGAAGGGTTCTGTACGCGGACTCACAACAGCAGCTGGTATATGGATGACAGCATGTCTGGGTCTCGCCATAGGTGCCGGAATGTATATTATATCTATCTTTTCTGCTCTCTTCATCATAGGAGTCCTCAAGTTATTCGAATACTTTGAGAAGAAGTTCCTGAAAGGTGCAGAGATGAAGATTATACGTATCAAGGTCAATAATATTGTTTCCGATACAAACCCATATCGTGATTGTCTGAAGCAGTATAATGTACATATCTCTGATGAGTTCCTGAGATTCGATTACAACTGCCAAGTCACCACCATCAACTATATGATAAGAAGCAACGATGCCACCAATTTCGTGGGGCTTTTTGCTTCCATCCACGAGATTGATGACATCGCATCACTTACCCTCACAAACGAGGTTAATAACTAAACAGCCTTAAAACTCATATCCAGTCCTTTTACGGAATGTGTCAGGGCACCGAATGATATGAAATCTACGCCAGCTTTGGCGTATGGTATCATATTGTCAAACGTAATGCCTCCTGACGACTCCGTCTCACACTGGTGGTTTACTATCTTAACCGCCTCTACGGTATCTTCAGGTGTAAAGTTATCAAACATTATACGGTCCGGCTTCTCAAGAAGGGCTTCCTCCAGTTCTTTGAAGTTCCTGACCTCTATCTCTATCTTTAGATCCTTCCCGTTCTTCTTACAGTATTCTTTTGCACGTGAGATGGCATTATGTATGCCACCAGCAAAATCTACGTGGTTATCTTTCAGGAGAATCATGTCAAACAATCCGATGCGGTGATTCGTACCTCCACCTATTTTTACAGCCTCCTTCTCAAGCATACGCATTCCGGGGGTTGTCTTACGGGTGTCCAGCACACGAGTCTTTGTTCCTGCATCTATCAACGCCTGCTGATATTTATGTGTCATCGTAGCAATACCGCTCATGCGTTGCATGATGTTCAGCATCAGGCGTTCTGTCTGCAAAAGGCTCTGAACCTTACCGGTAACAATCATAGCGATATCACCAACCTTGACAGGTGAACCGTCACCGATGAGCACCTCTACCTGCAGATTCGGATCAAAACGGTGGAATACCTCCTTTGCCACTTCCACACCAGCCAGGATGCCATCTTCCTTTATTATAAGGCGACTCTTACCCATTGCGTCTGCAGGGATGCAGCACAAGGTGGTATGATCACCGTCACCGATATCTTCAGCAAACGACAGGTCTATAAGCCTGTCAGTCAATTCATCTACAGACAGCATTTTTTTAGTTAAGAGTTAAAAGTTAAGAGTTAAGAGTTGATAATTATGAATTAAAAATATACTCCCAAAGATACGCGGAGACCGAAGCCTGTGTAGTCCTTGAAGCTCTTGGTGCTTATGTCGAAATACAACTCTGGCTCTATGGTAACATAGTGATTCAAGAAGTATGCATAGCCGACATTGATGTTGGGCACGAAGTCGTTATATTCACTTCCCTGATGTGCGTAGCGTGCTCCAGCACCGAGATACAGACCATTCTGAACGATGTAATAACGTGCTCCAGCGCCAAGCTTGAATGAATTGTCTGACTTCTGACGTATTCCCCACATAAATTCTCCGAGCAGCATCCAGTTATCCTCAATGAAATAACCGCCTCTTGCATTGATGTCAAAATTCCACTTGGTGTTTGAGTTGTAGTTCAGGTTAAGGCCAGAGAATCCTGCACCAACGTAGATTTTACCTTTTTCAAACGGAGTGTCACTTGACTGTGCACTAACTGCCAGCGTCATAGCCAACATAGCAATTGCTACAAAAAACTTCTTCATAGACTTAAAGAATTTAATTATTAAATGTATATTGTTAATTGTTCGCTCGGCACTTGTGACGCTTTTACAAAGGCCATTGGCCGACTAAAAGAATTATTAATTGTTACTATTCTTGTTATTATACTTATAGTCCAGATAGAACTTACCATGATGCCAACGGAAGAATGCTATAGTAAACAGCAATGTCACTATTATTCCTACCAGATATCCGATAGAGAAGTCTAATCCCAGAGCAACCCTGCTTGATACGATAAATGTTGTGCATATAAACGTCATGAACATCGCAGGCAAGAGTGTTATGGTATAGAATTTCTTCTTCAGCGCCAGGTAAACCGTAATACTCCACAGCGTAAATACGCTGAGTGTCTGGTTAGCCCATCCGAAGTATTTCCATATGGTATTGAAGCTGTCAGGATTTCCGAGCTGCCAGAACAGGAGCATAAAGGTAACGACGAATATCGGAATACATATCATCAGACGCTTCACAATAGGCTTCTGGTCCATGTTAAATGCGTCTGCTATAATGAGTCGGCAAGAGCGTAATGCTGTATCACCACTCGTTATAGGTGCTGCCACAACACCCAGTACCGCCAGTATGCCACCAGCTACTCCGAGCCAGCCCTGACATACCTCCATCACCACCTTTGGAGCAGTAAAGAACTGTGTCAGCGTCTTGTCCGACTGTGCCAGGAAAGCATCGGGGCACAAATCGCGCCATCCGCCATAGAAGAAAAACCAGCTACTTACTGTTGCCCATACCAATGCCACCAGACCCTCTGTTATCATTGAACCATAGAAGACTGGACGTCCCAGGTGTTCGTTTTTCATACAGCGAGCCATCAACGGACTCTGAGTAGCATGGAAACCACTGATGGCACCACAGGCTATAGTGATGAACAATGCAGGTAAGATAGGCTCAGCATTCGTTATGCCAAGACGTTCCTTGCCCATATCGTGCAAACCGTCCCATATCTCTGGCAAAGCAGGCATCTTGACATAAAGCATCACAAGAAGTGCTACCGCCATGAATATCAGCGAAATGGCAAATATCGGATATATCCTGCCGATAATCTTGTCAACAGGCATAAGCGTTGCCACTATATAATATAGGAATATTATGATCATCCAGAATACCAGCGGAGTATCACCCTCGCCTACTGGCAGCATGCCGGCTAGCAATGTCGCAGGACTGAGTACGAAGACAGCACCTACCAGCATCAGAAGGACGACAGCGAATACCAGCATTATCTTTCTTGCGTTCTTACCAATATACTGCCCCACTATGTCAGGCAGAGATATTCCACCCTTTCTCATGCTTATCATACCAGAGAGATAGTCATGCGTCGCACCTGCAAAGATACAGCCGAGAACTATCCACAGATATGCTACAGGACCGAACCACATTCCCATGATGGCACCAAAGATAGGACCCGTTCCGGCAATGTTCAGGAACTGTATCATAAACACTTTCCATGCTGGCAATACCAGATAATCGACACCGTCAAATTTCCTTATTCCCGGTGTCTTGCGTTTGTCATTAGGACCGAATACGCTTTCTACGAATTTTCCGTACAGGAAATATCCTAATATTAAAAGTATAAGACTAATGGTAAAAGTTATCATATTTCCATATATAAAACCTCTGCAAAATTACAATATTTTTTTGTAACAACCAAATTTTTTTGTACCTTTGCAGCTGTTATGCTAAAAAAAATTCTGTTTTTATTCTTTTATATAGGTATCAACCTTTCTGCCATTGCCAACGAGACGAGAGCAGTATGGCTTACCACCATAGGCGGCATCGACTGGCCTCATTCATATAGCAGCATCGCCCAGAAAGAGGAACTCACCCAAATCCTTGACGAGTTGTCAGATGCTGGCATAAATACCATCCTTCTTCAGACGCGCATTCGTGCCACTACAATATTCCCTTCCTCTATGGAGCCTTTCGACGGATGTCTCACAGGCCATCCTGGCAGCAGTCCCAGTTATGACGCCCTGCAGTTTGCCATCGAGGAATGTCATCGTCGCGGCATGAAGCTCCATGCATGGATAGTTACCATACCGATAGGAAAATGGAAAGGCGAAGGTTGTCGCAATCTGCGTTCCACACATCCCGAACTGATAAAGAAAATTGGGGACGAGGGATTCCTTAATCCTGAGGCAGCAGGCACAGCAACCTATATTGCCAACTTCTGTAAGGAGGTGACGGAGAAGTATGATATCGACGGCATCCACCTCGATTATATCCGCTATCCCGATTCATGGACCAAGATACGCAACCGTTCCGAGGCCCGAGATAATATCACACGCATCGTGAAAGCTGTCCATCGTGAGGTAAAGGCTCTGAAGCCTTGGGTGCAACTGTCCTGTTCTCCTGTGGGAAAATATGCTGATACGAAGCGTCAGAGCAGTACAGGCTGGAATGCTCGCGATATAGTGTGTCAGGATGTGGCCCTGTGGATGCAGCAGGGACTCATGGATGCTATATATCCCATGATGTATTTCCGCAATCAGAATTTCTATCCCTTTGTCATAGACTGGAAAGAACGTTCCAACGGCAAGATAGTAGCCCCTGGCTTGGGTGTCTATATGCTCCATCGCAACGAACGCAACTGGCCGCTTATCGACATCACATGCGAGATGTATGTCCTGCGTCAGTATGGTTTGGGCATCACGATGTTCCGTTCCAAGTTCCTTACTGACGACACTAAGGGTATATATCAGTTCACAAAGGACTTCAACGCCATTCCGGCTTTACCGTCTGCTATGAGTTGGTATGATGTCGTACCACCTGTTGCTCCTGAGAAGATAAGATATTCCGATGGTATGTTGTCGTGGGAAGATGTAGGTGGCGATGTGACATATAATGTATATTGTTCCGAGACGTCGCCCGTTGACACCCGTAACCCCGAGAATCTCGTAATGGCCGATTATCACGGCACCTCTATCCAGCTGCCGCCATTGAAGAAAGCACAATATTTTGCTGTCACAGCTACAGACCGCTACGGCAACGAGTCTCCCCGGCCTGTCAGCAACCCCTCAAAGGCGTCCCTGATGCCCGACCATCCGCAGGACATCAGCACCTTCCTCACCAGTGTGTCACCATCGCAGATGATTCTCGTGCGCACACTGCAGGGAACAGACGTCTTCATGGGTTACAAGAGTCAACTCCCTACCCTCTCCCCAGGTCACTATAAGGTTTTCTCACAAGGCAAGAAGATGAAAAACCGTCACCTCCTCGGATGGGTAGAAGTACCCCTAAAGTGAAAAAATCAACACTTTTGTTGCATATCTCGCAAAAAAAAACTAATTTTGCATCCACAAAATAAAGGTTAGAGGTTATAGAAAATTGTTCATTGTTAATTATTAATTATTAATTGAAATAAATGCCCAGTTTAAGATTTCAGGTTGTCAGCGATGCCTTTAAGAAGCATCCCCTTTATGTGCAGTCACCAAAAGAGCGTCCTTCGGAGTTCTTTGCCAAATACGTCTTCAACAAACAGAAGATGGCAAAGTACCTTGATAAGGATACCTACTCCAAGATGCTCGATGTCATAGATAACGGTTCCCCATTGGATCGTCAGACAGCCGACAAGGTTGCCGACGGTATGAAGCAATGGGCTATGGAACTTGGTGTAACCCATTGCACCCACTGGTTCCAGCCCCTTACCAATACCACAGCCGAGAAACATGATGCATTCGTGGAACACGACGGTATGGGTGGTATGATAGAAGAGTTCTCTGGCAAGTCGCTTGTTCAGCAGGAGCCTGACGCTTCATCATTCCCCTCTGGTGGCATACGCTCCACCTTCGAGGCTCGTGGCTATTCCGCATGGGACCCCACATCACCAGTCTTTGTGATGGGCGACACCCTGATGATTCCTACAGTCTTTATCTCCTATACGGGTGAGGCTCTTGACTATAAGACACCATTGCTGAAGGGTCTGCAGGCCATCAATAAGGCGGCAACGGCTGTAGTACAGTATTTCAATCCGGAGGTGAAGAAGGTTATTACCAACCTCGGCTGGGAACAGGAATACTTCCTTATCGATGAAGGCCTCTATTCTGCCCGTCCCGACCTGCTCCTTACAGGACGTACCCTGATGGGACACTCCTCTGCAAAAGACCAGCAGATGGACGACCATTACTTCGGAGCTATCCCGGAGCGTGTTGCAGAATTCATGAAAGACCTCGAGATACATGCTTTGGAACTTGGCATCCCTTGTAAGACACGCCATAACGAGGTGGCTCCTAACCAGTTTGAGCTGGCTCCTATCTACGAAGAGTGCAACCTCGCTGTCGACCATAACATGCTCATCATGTCGCTGATGCAGAAGGTAGCCCGCAAGCACGGCTTCCGCTGCCTGCTCCACGAAAAACCTTTCGACGGCATCAACGGCTCCGGAAAGCATAACAACTGGTCTCTCGCTACAGATACAGGCATACTGCTCCACGGACCTGGTAAGGACGACCTGGGCAATCTGCGCTTTATCACCTTCGTCGTAGAGACCCTGATGGGTGTTTACAAACACAACGGACTGATGAAAGCCTCTATCATGAGTGCCACAAATGCCCATCGTCTGGGCGGACACGAGGCACCGCCAGTAATCATCTCCTCATTCCTCGGACGTCAGCTCACAGAGGTGCTCAACCATTTCGAGAACAGCACCGATGACACCATATATATCGCTGGTAAGGCAGGACTGAAGCTCGATATCCCTTCTATCCCAGAGCTGCTTATCGACAATACCGACCGTAACAGGACATCACCATTCGCCTTCACAGGTAACCGCTTTGAATTCCGTGCCCCAGGCTCTGAGGCCAATTGTGCTGCAGCCATGATAACCCTCAATGCTGCCGTAGCAGAGGCGCTGGTGAATTTCAAGGAACGTGTCGATGCACTTATTGCTTCCGGAAAAGAGAAGACTTCAGCCATCATCGAGATACTGCGTGAAGATATCAAGACCTGCAAGCCAATACGCTTCGACGGCAACGGCTATTCCGACGAATGGAAGGAAGAAGCAAAAAGGCGTGGTCTCGATGTTGAGAAGTCATGTCCGCTTATCTTCGACAGATATACCGACCCAGAGACCATTAAGATGTTCGAGAGTCTGAATATCATGAATCGCAAGGAGCTGGCAGCCCGCAACGATATCAAGTGGGAGACATACACCAAGAAGGTACAGATAGAAGCCCGCATCTTCGGCGACCTATCTATCAACCATATCATACCGCAGGTGGTAGGCTATCAGACCAAGCTAGCAGAGAATGTGGCAGCCCTCAAGGCCATCCTCCCTGAAGAGCAGTTCAGCAAGGTAGCCCAGTCCAACCTCTCCCTCATCAGCGAGATATCAGAGCGTATCAAGGTCATTGAGGAAGGATGCGAAGCCCTCACCAATGCCCGTCGTGTGGCAAACAAGATAACCTCTAACCGTGAGAAGGCCATCGCATACCACGATACCGTAGAACCTATTATGGATCAGGTGCGTTATCACATCGACAAACTCGAAGAAAAGGTCGATGACGAGGTTTGGACCCTCCCGAAATACCGCGAAATGCTGTTTATGAGATAAACATTCCTAATTAATTATTAATATAAACCAAAAATCTGTTACAAAAATGAAAATCATTGATTGCGAATTTCATTATTACTTACCTGAGTTGATGGACTATCTTGCTACGAGAGATAAAGCCATGAGGTATTATCCGGAAACAAAAGTTCTGGAAGTGAGGGATAAAATCTATGGCCACCTCAGTGGCGTGACGAACACCTACCCAGTTATGGACGAGCTGATGAATTTCGGAGCGGAGCGCGTGGCGGAGATGGACCGTTGCGGCATCGACGTCGCTGTGATGTCTTCTTCGCCTGCATTGGAGGAACTGCCCGAAAAGGAGTGCGTGTATTTCGCTAAGAAATCCAACGATGCCGTAGCAGAACTCATCAAGAAATTCCCTGGCCGCTTCTTTGGTGCTGCCGTTTTGCCGACGCCATACGTTGATGAAGCCATCAAGGAGTTGGAGCGTTGCATCAAGGAACTGGGATTCAAATACTGGCACACACACTCCAATTACATGCACGAGCACCTGTATGAAGAGAAATACCTGCCGCTGCTAGCCAAGGCTGAAGAGTTGGGCTGTGCCGTCTATGTTCATCCGCAGGCTTCCGACGACAAGGATATGAAGGATATGGGCTATGTGTATTCTTCGCCTGGTCTTGGATTCGGACTGGATGCCATGAAGACGTCGCTGCGACTGATTCTGAACGGCACCTTTGACAAGTTCCCCAAACTGAGAATGATTCTCGGCCATTGTGGCGAATACTTCCCGTTCATCATCGACAGGGTGGACAACCGTTTCGCATGGATCAAGGACGACGAGGTGAAGATGAAGCACACGGTGGCCTACTACTTCCAGAACAAGAATGTGGTGATGACCACCAGCGGCATTATGTCTAAAATCACCTTTGAGTGTACCAAGCAGGCTTTCGGCATCGACAGCATCATCTTCGCCTCAGACTATCCCTACGAGTGTCTGGCAAACATGATGAAATTCGTGAAAACGCTGGATCTGACGGAAGAGGAAAAAGAAAAGTTCTTCCACCTGAATGCCGAGAAGTACATTATAAATATGTAAGAAGCGAAAGATCCAGGGCTTTGGCTTGTAAGATAAAAAAGCTGGTTAGAATAATTCTAATCAGCTTCTTTTTTTTAGCGGAGAGAGAGGGATTGACTGCGTCCATCCCTGCCCTTGCTGCTGGTGTCAGAGGCGGTATCAGCACAGGCGGTGGTGGTTCCAGCAGCGAACTTACCAACTGG
>ERZ842401.301-NODE-301-length-69784-cov-15.081171_pt1 | contig 69784 bp, 41 predicted proteins | sample MGYA00521270_ERZ842401 | MGnify/ENA primary metagenome ERZ842401 (study PRJEB31892, sample SAMEA3878208) | bioreactor metagenome | biome: Moose rumen | place: Sweden | collected 2011-10 | study: EMG produced TPA metagenomics assembly of the PRJEB12797 data set...
CACGATAGATATACGATAGATATACGATAGATACACGATAGATATACGATAGATAAACGAAAAATTAAGCGGACTTCATTGGCATGACTAAATCTTGACTACACCTAAATAAGTTGACTCGTTTACTAAGAAGTTTGACCGCCTAAATACTGCCCTAAACTTTAAGGGTACTTCTATAAACTACTCTTATCTTTGTCAATTTTTCCACACATTATATAAAAACCAACACATTCTATTGTTGAAATCCCCGTATTTTTGCACTCGTGATAATGTATGTGACCGCAATGGTCTATATGACTACTCACGCTAACAACTTTGAAAACACAATTTGCTACTATGAAACACAATACTCCTTCTCTTACCTTCAAGCGAAGCATTAACTCAACTTTCTCTCGCTCCGCATCTTATCGTTCTCGTTTATCTTCCTCTCTACGCATCCTATGCGCTGCCATTATGCTATGCCTTTCCGTAGGACAAATGTGGGGAGATGCGGCATATGGATTTGAAAATAATAATACATCACAAAGCGGATATCCAACATCTGCAGGTGATGGAAGTAGAGCTATTTCCAGTACCATCAAGCGTACTGGAAGTTATTCTTTAGAGCAGAATAATAATAATAATACATCAGATAAAACTGTACGAGTAGAAAACTTGCCTGCTACATTTAAGGGAAATCAACATTATGTGCATTATATAGCTTACGTACGTAAAAATACGTCAAATACTGTTACATTAAAAGAACATGGATTATATCAAGGAGCTGATTTTGCTAAATTGTCCCCCAATACGGCTTTAACTAACGATTGGACACGTATCACAAACTATGGTCAAAGGACTGGAAATACAAGCAACTATACAACTGTACAATTTCGTATAAAGTCAAATACTGCAACTAAAGGAGATAAAATATATATTGATGACATAGTAGTTTATGTGACAAATGAAGATGTAGCTACAGACCTTACCAAACCATCTTCAGCCACAGCTGCTAGTGCTACAACTTCATCAATAAGTTGGACTAATGGATCCGATACAGGAGAGGGAGCAACGGGTATCCAGAATACTCTTATTTGGCACAGAACAAGCGGTTCTGCCAACGACTTGACTCTAAACGACCAAGGTAAATATTCATTAACATCAACAGAAGGACCAAACACAGACCAATCCGGTCACTGGACGCTGGTAAGTGCTTCTGTAGCTGCGGCTGCAACCTCTTATTCAGGAACTTTCACAGGCGGAGATGTATATGCTATCGTCCACCGCGATTTGGCATATAACTATTCTACTCCTACCTATGTTACAATCCCTTCCGTCGCCTGCACCGGTCCCTCTATCACAGCCTTTTCATACAGTGAAGGACATACCTATAACCTCGGTGCCGCAGCTACTACTATGTCGGTTACTGCCACTGCTGGTGATGGAGGAGCCCTTTCTTACAAGTGGTACCAGTATGATGACGGGCAAGACCCCACTACACAAGCCGTAGAAGCTGCAGGAACTAACAATGCTGCTTCTTATACACCTTCCACAGCCTCCGCTTATACTAATCGACACTTCTTCTGCGTCGTAAGCGAAGCTGGATGCTCCACTACCGCCAAATCAGCTTATTCAGGCGCCATCACTGTCACCGCACCCACCTACACCGTCACCTACAAAGCCAATGGTGGCGTGGGCTCTGATGTGGTGGATAGCGAAGCCTCTACCGTGGCAACCAATACCTTTACCCGTAGTGGTTATGCCTTCGACCACTGGAATACTGCTGCTGACGACTCCGGCACTTCCTATGACCCGGGCGATGCCGTAACTGGTGACCTCACCCTCTATGCCATTTGGGAAGAAAACACATGTCCAACAACTGGGACATTGTTTACGGCAGAAGTTGCGGCTTCATCTAATCAAAGTATAGAAGCTGGTGCTTCCAACCTTGCATTGACAGCAGCGCAGGCAACCGTCACTGGCGGTTCAATGTCAGTGTATAATGGTCAAACTGATGCTAAAAATTTAATAGTCTCCCAGGGTGGAAATTATTACTTTGCGGAGACTAATAATAATACATTTTTCCGTATAGATCTCGATTGTGCATTGCAAGTCGGAGATGAAATAAGTGCATATATTTATTGTTCTGGGGAGCGAGGAATATGGCTTACTACGGCCACTTCTCGTCCGGGTTCAGCCCCAACAGCTACTATTACAAGAAGTGCTTCGGGAACTGGTACTTATACTGTAGCTGCAGGTGACGAAATTGTTGGGGAAACAACGATATACATTTATCGTGCTACAGGCAATAGTACTTACTTCGACGATATCAATATTCTTCGTCCTGCTGCCAAAGCAGATGCCAACGTCTTTGCCTTCTCAAGCGGCACTTTCAACGATTGGGGTAGCTGTAACGGAGGCACACTCACTCTCGCAGGCAGCCAGTCCGGAGTCAACTACCAACTCTATAAAGATGGCGTAGCCTCCGGCTCACCCGTGGCAGGAACAGGTAGTGCCCTCAACTTCACCGTCACCACTTCTGGTACCTACACCGTCAAGTCCGTCGCTAACGCTACTTACAACGAGACCGCTATGACAGGCTCTGCAGTAGTCAATATCCAAGACCCAACTCTCGCAGGACCTTCCTCTGTCGCTATAGGCTCCACCATCACACTCACTCACCCCAACTATACTACCGGCGGTGACAACTGGGTATCGTCCAATACCGCGGTCGCTACCGTCAATAATGAAGGTGTCGTCGCCGGCGTCAGCGCAGGAACAGCCACTATCACCTTCCATGGAGTAGGCTCCTGCGATGGCACAAAAGAAATAACCGTCTATGACGGCTCCGTCACCTATTCTGTCACCTACAACGGCAACGGCTCCACCTCCGGCTCCGTGCCCGTAGATGCCAACAGCCCCTATGCCGCCAATGCCACCGTCACCGTACTGGGCAACACCGGCTCACTCGAGAAAACCGACTACTCCTTCTCCGGTTGGAACACCGCTGCCGATGGCTCCGGCACTTCCTATGCCGCCGGCGCTACCTTCACCATCACCGCCAACACCACCCTCTACGCACAGTGGATTGCCGGTTGCGACGAACAAATGCTTTCAAAAGTGGTGCTCACGTCCGCTTCAGCAGGTACCGTCAGCGGTTACAATAACAAGGAATATGCTGGTAGTGCGGTAATTGGTGGCTTGGGGAGCGGTCAGTCGGCTACTATTAGCGGACAAAGTGTCACCGGTTATAAATTAAATAGCAGCGGTACGGCAATCCTCTTTGCTACTTTAGCAAAGGGGACCTTCCAGGTAGGTGATAAAGTAAAAATAACAATAACAAAAATTAATGATAACTATGAGTATCCGGAAATAGGCGCAAAAACTGGAATGGATATCTATTATGGTACCAATAAAGATGATGCTGCACTTCTAACAACACTTTCCGATGTAACCGTAGCCGGCGTTTATGAATACGAACTTACAGCCGCCGATGTCACAACGATTGGGAACAAAAAAGGAATAGGTGTATTCAGAGCAAGTTCACGAGCTCAAAACCACTATGTCTATTCTGTCGAAATCACCGGCTGCCGTGACTGGACTACATATAATGTAACTTACAACGGCAATGGTAATGACGGAGGCGCTGTCCCGACTGATGCAAATTCTTATCTCTATAATGCAACCGCAACTGTGCTTGGCAATACAGGCTCACTTACTAAATCACTCTATCGCTTCAACGGATGGAACACAGCGGCTGATGGCTCCGGCACTTCTTATGCCGTCGGTGCTACCTTCTCCATCATGCAGAACACTACTCTCTATGCCGTATGGGTTCCCGATTGCACCGAACCTGTTATCACCACTCAACCTTCCAACTACTTTATGGTACATGGAGGTACCGCTCTCTTGGCTTGCGCTGCTGACCATGGCACCTATCAGTGGTACAACGCTACCGATAATACTGCTGCCGGAACAGGTGCCGCAGGGACTCCTGTCTCTGTCGGTTCAGGCTATAACGCAGGCGGTTGGACCACACCTACTATTAATACCAATGGTCAGTACCAATACTATTGTGTCATCTCCAACGGTCTATGCTCCGTGCAAACCAACACCGTCACACTTACCGTCACCGACCCGCCAACGCTGGCTACTGCTATCGACATAACAGGTGCCTCGGAAATCAATGCAGGACAAAGCACCACACTCTCTGTCACTTACACACCCGCTAATGCTAACACCGATACCACCCTCACATGGGTAAGTAGCGACCCCACTATCGCTACCGTCAATGAGCACGGTACCGTCACTGGCGTCTCCCTCGGAACAGTCACCATCACGGCTACTACGGCTAACGGCAAGTCCGACACGCACACTATAACGGTCGTGCCTATAACGGTCACACTCAATGCCAACGGAGGAACAGTCACCCCCGCTTCCCTCGTCTATAGCGGCACTCCTCTTATATTGCCCACGCCCGCGCGCGCGGGATATGCTTTCATGGGATGGTACACAGATGCCGATGAAGGTACACGAGTAGCACAACCCTATGCTCCCGCAGTTTCCATCACCCTCTATGCACACTGGGAGAGTACGTCTCTTACTCTACATACACCGGGTGTATATGAAACCGACTACGGACAGACACTCACTACCTATGACAGCAAGAAATATGAGATATATGGCTTCACTTCAACCGGTTCCAGTGTCAATTTCCTATGGGCTGGTACTCCTACCACTACGATGTCAGCACCCAACTGTCTTATGCAGTTCGCTGCTCAAGAAACTGTCGTAAGTGAATGGATATCCCAAGACATGCATGGTCGAGGTAGCAGTGGTAGTATGTCTTCTGCCGAATTTGTCGCATCAGGGGTCTATGCTATGAATTATCGAGATGACCGCCCCTTGCAGATTCGAATCAAAGGTTTTGAGTCATTCGCTATTCTCGCACAAGATGCGAATGCAACAAAAGCAACGGGAAAATATCTGCAAGTGCTCATCAACGGAGAAGATGTTACCGATAATTTAAGCACGAGTGCAACGGTCCGCCGTTATCCATTAGATAAGAATACCGAATATCTTATCGTAGTGAAAGGTATTGGTGGTTCTAATAATGCATTGTGGGGTTTCTCCCTTCAAGTACCCGACTGCACTCTTCCCACCATCGAATGGGCAACCACACCCAAAGAAACAGTCGTAAAGAACACTTCCGGCACAGCCACCGTCTCTACCAACTATCCCGCCGGTGTTACCTATACTTCCGACAACCCCTCAGTGATGACCGTCAGTGGCAACGGAACTACCACCGCCTCGCTCAGTTTCCTCACGGCTGGCTCCGTCACACTCACCGCTATGGTAACGGGTGATGACAATACCTATTGCAATAGCCCCGTCTATATCACAAAGACGTTCACGGTAATTGACGAGCCGATTATTGCAACAGCTATCACACTGGCGGATGTAGATCTTGAAGTAGGGGAAAATCTGCAGTTGGTTCCTACCTTCACACCATCCAATGCCACTGACGCAGATGTATCTGGCTATACTACAGCCGATGATGCCATCGCTTCAGTCACCAACGCAGGGGTACTCACGGGTGTCGCAATAGGCAGAACAACCGTCACTGTCACATCCGTCAGCGGACTCACCTATACAGCCAATGTACTGGTTCGGCCAGCCACTATCCCTTGTCAAGTCTGGGAAGGAAATCCTTCTGCATGGACTGGTGGACAAATCAATGTGAGCGGATTTATTATCACAGGTAGTTCACCTGATGGGAATACCAATATCGCCACTGCCAAAGCATATAATAATACAAATGCCACCATTATCAATGTGTCAGCAAAGAATGTATATGTGGAAGGCTATTTCTCCGACGGTTATGAGATTAATTCACTTTCTTTAGGAATTGCTTCTAATAGTTCTTCCTCCTCTGCTAAATATGCACTTGTATTCTCGCCAACTGCTGCTTTCAATACTGGTTCTGTGGTCATTCAAACACCTACGGCTCATGACTATAATAGCGGTAAATCAATCGTCAATATCACTGTACCGGCAGGAATGAAATATTTCCGTATCTACCGTCAATCCACCGAGTTTGGTGATACCTATGGCGACAATCAATCCCTCCGTATATATCATATTGAGGCATGCCCCGTAACACCATGTACAGAGAAAGCAGGTACTATTACTATTACGAGTGGTTCTGCTCAGGATTGCCCGGGTAGTAGTCGCACCCTTACCCTCAGTGGATATGAAACAGGTGCCGACATCCAATGGTACAAAGACGGAGTCTTCATCAATGGGGCTACATCTGCCTCTCTATCTACAACTGAACCGGGCGACTATTATGCCGTTACAACGAATGTTTGTGAGAAACGCTCCACTAACTCTATCACTCTCACTAACACCCCCGACCCCTCCGCAGCCGCACTGCTCGAATATATCTACATCAAGAACGGCAGACCCGTTGATATCGACCTCTTCGAGTTCGATGGGGCCACCTCATGGACTGTCACACCCGCCATATCAGGATGTACCTATACCGAAGTCAACGGCAAGATTCACCTGAGTGGCACTCCCGTTATAGCTGCCAATAGTAATACTACGATGACACTCACTGTCACCAACTCCTGCGGCGCCGGCTCAACCGCTACTGCCACGCTTGACTTGCATCTGCTCGCCGCTACTGCTAAACCTACTCTGGCGTATGTGGTAACAGGTACGAAAAACGGCGATTGGACCGATGCCAATTCCGAAGGTACGGCTCTCTCTAACTACTTGAGTACTTACTATGACGTAACCGTAGTCAATGGATATGCTACTAACAACGAAGCCAGAATAAAAGCCTATTATTCACAGTTTGATGTAGTTCTCGTAACCGACTATCCTGATACTAATACAGGACCAAATTCAGGTACTGATGGCGCAGGAGGCAGAAGTTATACCAATGCCATTGGCTGCCTCATCGACATAAAACCAATTCTGACACTCGAGACCTTCGTCTCCAAACTCGATAACTGGCAGATTTCTTCCGACCCGAAGAATACAAGCTCCGTGCGTAAAATGAAGGTGCTTTGCACATCACACAATATATTCGACTCTACACTCTTCGAAGGAACTGACCAGGACGAAATAACTATCCTGAGCGGTGGAACAATGCAAGGCTTTGAGCCGACATTGGCACCTAACTATATGTTCATTGCTACTATTGATAATGGCGGTGAGACATTAGTCAACTGCTGTGAACGACAAATTAAGGTCGGTGCACGTATGATTCTGCTCGGAATTCAGCACGAAGCCATGGGCTCTATTACGGATAAAGGTAAAACAGTCATCCATAACATAATCGAATATCTGTTGCTCACTGATCCCAATGGTATGGCTGACTGCTCCATCGTCTTCGATGATAACCATGGTACACAGATATGGTCCGATGCCGCCAACTGGGGACCTGCACACAACAAAATACCTACCCCCTATCAAAAAGTACGTATCGAAAAACCATGTACGGTGGATATCACAAGTGCTGCCGCATCCAGTCTCACGCTTCGAAAAGATAATGGCAACAATGCTAACGGCTCCATCACCATCAATGCCAACGCCTCCCTTTCCGTTATTGGAACTATCCGAGAAGTCCGTGGAACCGACTATATAACTACCTATCCCATCTCTGCCGAAGACCTCGTTGTCAAATCTAACGCTTCCAACCAAGGTGCTCTCGCCCAAGGCGACGAAGACGGACTCACACACGCCACCGTGCAGTTCTATGCACGCGGCATCAACTCTCCATCCACAGATACACAATGGCAATATATGGGTACACCCTTCTCCGATGTCGCTCATGCCGTTGACCACTACGAGAACTCGTGGATGTGCCGCTGGAATGAAGATACAGAAGGCTTCAGTGATACCAACTGGGAATGGGTACGCAACGATGACGCCGTAGTCCCCTTCGTTGGCTACGCCCTATCACAGACAAACTCCAAGACTTTCACTCTCACCGGTACACTCGTACCCTCCACTGAGAAGACCATCCGTCTCACCGCCTCCTCGCCCACCGAATGGAGCGGATGGAACCTGTTGGCCAACTCATGGATGGCACCTATTAATATATCACAGTTTGAAACCTCCGACTTCGGCAGTGCAGAAGCCACCATCTATGTGATGAACACAGGTAAAAACGATGGCAACCAGTCTGCATCAGGCTCCGAGTCAAGCACTGCCGGCCAGTATGTGGCTATACCTATTGCTTCAGCAGGAAGCATGGCTGCCACCGCTCAGCAGATACCGCCTATGCAAGGCTTCTACGTCCTTACCACTGCCGCCACCACCCTCACACTCGACTATAACAAGCTTATCTACACACCTACTTTCACCAACACCACCTATCCTAACAGGACTCCGAGAAGAATGTCGGCTGCAGAAGACGATGAAGAGGTGCTTACAAACACTGTCATGCCACGGCTTATCATCGATGTGGACGGCTCTCGCTACTCTGACCGACTCTATCTCTTCGAAAATGCTGAGTTGACCAATGGCTTCGACAACGCTTGGGACGGCCGCAAGTGGGAAGGCGACTACCGCGCTCCGCAACTTATGACACGCACCGACAATCTTGACCTCGCCGTGGATGCCTCACCTTCGTTTGACCGCAAGCAGATAGCCTTCCGTGCCGGCGAAGACCAAGAATATATCCTCCGCTTCTCTACCGATATTGTAGGACTTCGTTTCCGCGACTTGCTCACAGGAGCCGAAATGAATATCACCGATGGAGGCGAATACCTGTTCACTGCTACCAATACCGAGTCGGAAGTCCGCTTCGAGATTGGCGACAGTCGGCAAATAGTGGACGTGCCCACTTCGGCAGACCAACTCGACCACTTCAGCGATGAGGTGCTGGCAGTGGATGTGTTCACACCGGATGGCAGATGTGTGCTGCATCGGACAACCAACTTCAACGAGCCGCTCCTGCTACCACAATCAGGCATCTACATCATTCGCCTGCAAACCACAGCCGGCGTGAAAGTTCAAAAAATAACCATACAATAAGTTTAAGGAGACCGCGCCATGAAAAAACAAATCTTCATATCGCTTGTTGCTATGGTGATATCACTCCCGATGTCTGCACAGCAGTTCGAGCATAACAATATTTCTCTCAACGGAACAGAGATGGGGCTTCTTCTCCCGGTTGCCAACACCTCCAATGTGTTTGCATCGCCTACACGGGTTGCCCCTACCACTACCACACCGTCAGTGTCCTCTTTCAGCCTATCCTCTGAAAACTCTATCGGACAAGTGTTCAGCAGCGACCTCTTCAAAGTGAAAACCACGGGCAGAACCTCCGGTGCCGCTCAGGTGGCTACGGACGGTAGTAGTACAAGCTATCGAAGCATTGCCTCCATATCTGCTTATCAGAACGGAGGTGCCACCACTACGGCTTCCGCGCCCAAATTCCGGCGTTCAGGCTCTGCACCGCCTCCCACACCTCCTATTGATGAAGGCAATGAAGGAGACAAACTCCCCCTCGGCGATGCCCTGTTGCCGTTGTTGTTGCTTATCTTAACTTACGCTGCCCTGCTTTATCGCCGCCAAAAGGCGTAGCAGGGCTGCGGCTCTAATAATGTAACTTCTTAAACATTCTTTTATGAAACGCACTTTGGTGATCTTATATATATGGCTGCTTGCTTATTCACTCTCTGCCGTTGTCTATTGTCCCACCGCCGCTTTCGGTTATGGAGCAGCTGCCACAGGAGGTGGAAGTGCTACGCCTACCTTGGTAAGTAGTATTGAACAACTCAAGTCTGCATTGAATAAAGGCACTAATAAAGTGATTATCATAACCCAAAGTCTCACTTTCACAGAGATGCTGAGCGTGCAAGATGGCTCCAATGTAACCCTAATGGCTCTCCCGGGGGTCACTCTCACCAGTCTCCAACAAGATGCCTCCTCATCGGGTATCCTCTATGTGAAACGCTTCAATAATCTCATCATCCGCAACATCACCTTCATCGGTCCCGGTGCTTACGACTGCGATGGTAACGATTTGCTCTGCTTCGAGAAAGTGACCAACGCATGGGTGGACCACTGCGACTTCCAAGACGGATGCGATGGCAACTTTGACAATAAAAGTACTACCGACAACGTAACGGTCAGTTGGTGCCGTTTCCGTTATCTGAAAGAACCCAAAGCCGGTGGCTCAGGAGGAGCAGATGATCACCGCTTTACCAATCTGCTCGGTTCTTCCTCATCCGACAAACCTTCTGATGGCACCTACAACTTCACATGGGCTTACTGCTGGTGGGATGAAGGATGTAAAGAACGTATGGTGCGTTGTCGTAATGCCTCTCTCCACTTTCTTAATTGCTACTGGAATTCCTCTGTTGCTAACTACTATATCGGTCCCGAGAATGTGGACTGCTACATAGAAGGATGTACCTTCGAAGGCAATCCTGCAAAAAGTAAAATATTCTACCAAAACTATAATGGCACTAATGGGGCTAAGTTCGTCAATTGTATGGCTACCAAAGGGGTACCCTCTAATGTAACCAATCGTACAGTACTCACTCCCTCCTATTCTTATACAGCTTTAAGTGCTGCCGATGCCAAGGAGGCTGTTAGAAACACAACGTGTGGCGCAGGTGCCACGCTCATAGTAACCACCGCAGGCAATGTCTATTCGTCTTGTGACAATGGTAGCATCACCACCTATACCGTCACATGGGATGCCACCACCAACGGCGGAACATGCTCAGTGGCTACCTCTATCGTGGAGTCGGGGGCTACTATCGGCGCACTCCCCACTGCCACCCGCTCCGGCTACACCTTCAAAGGCTGGTTCACGACCGCTACAGGCGGCACGCAGATTACTGCCTCCACCACCATCACAGCCGATGTAACATACTATGCGCAGTTCACTGAGCAGAGCGGTGGCGATGAACCGGTAGCCGATGGTGATATCACATGGAACTTCTCCACTGACGACTTTAATTCCTTAGGTACGCTCACTGCTCCCACCACTGTCAATGGACTCTCCATTACTGCTACTGCTGATAAAACCGTTGTTATTGATGAGAGTAATAAAACCATAGGAAATATCACTTTCACCCATCGTCTTAAAACAGGCGGAACAGGCAATGCCTCTTATCGTAACCTCAGTTTCAGTGTCACCGGCGCTTGTACCATAGAAGTCTATTGTTCCAGCGCCACTTCATCCACCGAACGCACTATCAATGTATATAGCGACACCTATGGCGGAACCTTGCTCACCACACTCCCCGCTGCCACCACACCCGCCAAACAAGTATATGAATACACCGGCGATGCCACTACCATCCTGATGGGCTCTGCCAACAGCGGTGTCAACTTTTATGGCATCAACCTTATCTATCCCGAAGAACAACAAATCACCACTTTCACCCTCAGTTACGATGACAACGGAGGTGATGGAGCAATGAGCGATGACACGGGCACTACTGTCACCGTGCAGTCCAATACTTTCACCGCTCCCGAGGGATATGCATTTAAGGAATGGAACACCTCCGGTAATGGTGCTGGCACCACTTACCAAGCGGGGGCAACCATCACCCTTACTGCCGACCTCACCCTGTATGCCATCTGGCAACCGCTCAACTATACCATCACCCTCGACTTGCAAGAAGGTACAAATGGAACAACTTCTATTACCGCTACCTACGATGCCCCTATGCCTGCTATCACCATACCTTCGCGTGAAGGCTATTCATTCCTTGGTTTCTTCACCGAGCCCAATGGTGCAGGCACACAATACTATGATGCTAACGGCACAAGCGCCAACAATTGGACTATACCTGCTAATACCACCCTTTATGCGGCATGGATTGAGGCGGAAGACATATCAAGTGATGAATGCGGTCTGCATTTCTGGTTCTTCAATGCTGCAGATGCTACTACCAATGGATTAACCAACGATGCTACTGTCTTCTCCAATATGGTGGCAGCAGCTAGTTCTAAGAGTGGAAGTATAGTCATTGATGGAATCACCTATACCATTACCAAGCGAACCGGCGATACTCAGACCTTCGGACAGTTTGTAGTACCCGAAGGAAAAACTGCTGTATTCTATGCGCTCGCTATTTCTTCCGGTAATGGTGACAGACAAATCAATCTCACACGCACCATCGATAACGAAATTTATATCTTCGACGTTGCAGGAGGAACCGATGACTATAAACGCATTGAGAGCGATACTTTGTCGGCAGGAACCTACACCATCAATCGTGAAGGAACAAGCAACGTGCGCTTAGGAATCGTAGCAGTCAAACTATGCGACAAGGAAGAAGGCTTTGATCCCGACACCTATACTATTACTTGGAAAAATTATGACGGCACTGTTTTGGAAGTAGATCACGATGTGGAAGAAGGCACTATGCCCGAATATAACGGCTCAACGCCTGTCAAACCCGCTGAGGCGCACTATTTCTATACCTTCATCGGTTGGACACCCGAGGTAGTGGTAGTCTCTGCCGATGCTGTCTATACTGCTACCTTTACCGGTGTCGTCAATACCCACAAACTATCTTGGGACGCTGCAGGAGGCACACTCAGCGGCAACTATACAAGCGGTGACGCCATCGCCTACGGAACCGTCATCATAGCACCTAACGCCACACGGGAGGGTTACAACTTCAGCGGATGGAACCCCGCCTTCACCGAAGGCATGACAATGCCCGACAACGACCTCAGCTTCATCGCCACTTGGACAGAGAAAAGCAATATACCCTACACCGTCAACCACTACCAAGAGGCATTAGACGGCTCATGGGAACTCGCAGACACCGACAACCTGACAGGCACTACAGGAACTAACACCGCAGCGGCAGCAAAGTTATATGTAGGTTTCACCGCACAAGCCTTCTCGCAAGCCGCTATCGCTGCCAACGGAAGTACGGTAGTTGATATCTACTATACTCGCAACTCCTATACCCTTACCTACCGCGTGGACGGCGAAGCCGAGGTGGTGCGTACCTATGAGTACCAAGCGCAAGTCGAGCCTTATACCCCCGCAGAAAAAGAAGGCTACACCTTCAGCGGTTGGGACAGCGAAGAGCCGAGCGTCATGCCCGCAGAGAATCTGGTGCTGAACGGCAACTATGTGGCGAATATCTACACCGTCACATGGCTCAATGCCGACGGCATAGTGCTTGACCAACAGCAGGCTGCGTATGGCGAGTCCGTACCCGAGTATGCCGGCGAGACACCTACTAAGGCAGATGACGACAACTACACCTACGAGTTCACCGGCTGGCAACTGACAGAAGGTGAAGCAGGCGATATAGTCAAAGGCGATATGACCTTTACCGCCACTTATTCTGCCACCGAGAAGACACCGACAGGTATCGAATCGGTCATCATCAGTGGCAACAGCATCTCGGGTCCGAGCAGTATGCGTATCTATGACTACACCGGCAAAGACGTGACAGCAGCCAAAAATAACCTCAACAAAGGCGTTTATATTATTGTAATAGAAAGTCAAATGTCCGCTGATGCAAAAACCGAAAGCAGGAAAGTGATGATACCATAAGTGCTCTTCATTGTGTTGATTTAGTGCTCCCAATGTACGTTTCTATATTCGAAACCTTTCGAAAATTCCTTTCGAAAGGTTTTATTTTTTTGCAACCTGACTTCTTCTATAAATAAATATAAACAATTCAAAATGAGAACGATATTAATTCTTTACCTGGCAGATGTTAAAAGAAACAATACAAAAAAATAAATAAAACGAAATAATTTCTCAACTTTATCAGCAATATATTTGACTGATTTCTTGTACTTTTTTATTTTTGCAGCGTGATACACATTTACCTACTTAATCATATTATCAAAATCACCACATAAAACCTTACTAAAGCAATGAAGAACTCACTCATTCTCCATGATATTCTAAAAGTATTCTGTCTATCAATGTTTTTATGGATAGCCGATGCACCATTGTTTGCCAATTCTTATAGATATTCAGGCAGCGATACAAGCTGGAATGGAGTAGATATGACGGTAAGTACCGGCGCAAATTATGAATGGTATGCTGTTTCAGGAGGTACATATTTCGATATTATTCTGATTTCTCCTTTTACTGTTTATCACGCTAACTACATAATCGCCGGTTTTAATGGCACGGATATCACTACCTTCGCAAGTTATTCCAGTGAAAGTAGTTGCCATGTGTCAAGTGCACCTGCGTCGTATTATGTCATTGTATGGCTTCCCAATACTGCCTTTAATAGCAGCAACAACCCTGTAATTTGCGCATCCACTACTCTCCCTGACGATACTGCCCTTCCATTTACCTATTACTATCGTGGTGCTGACAACTCATGGGGCGCCGACCCTATGACTGTCAGCGACGGAGGACTCTATGAGTATTGGGAGTCAACTACTAATACTCATCAGTTCAAGATTTCCACTTCCACTACCAGTTGGGATTACAACTACACCTATGTGAAGGCAGGATTCTGCATGACGAGCATAACCACTATTAGAGATTATTCCAGTGATAACTGCTATGTCTGGTCGGCACCTGCCAAATATTATATCATTGTGTTCAAGCCCAATACGGTGTTGAACAGTGCTTCTGACCCCGTTATCTGTGCTTCTGCCACCTTGCCCGACGACACTCCTTCCGGGTTGGCGGCTACAAAAACCATTTATTTCAAGCCGAACACCGACTGGCCTACTGACAATGCTAAATATGCCATCAATGCCTTCGGACATGATAACGATTATTGGTCTGACTACATGACCCCGTCTTGCGACCCAACTATCTTTCAGGTGGAAATACCTGCTCTATATAGCGACATCATCATTGCACGTATGAACCCTGCAGGCACGAAAGACTGGAGCGGCAAGTGGAACCAATCAGGTGACTTACGTATTCCGGCAGGCATGAACCGTCTGACACAACCTTCCGGTTCCGATACATGGGATGGTTTTACCGCCGCATGGTCAGCTTATTCTCCCACCACTTACACCATTACCTACAACGCCAATGGCGGTACGGGCAGCATGGCGCCGATAACCGATATCTGCCCCAATAGTAGTGAGACGCTGACAGCTAATAGCTTTACTAAATCCGACTATGTGTTTGAAATGTGGAATACCGCTGCCGATGGTTCTGGTGTACCTTATGTCGACGGATTCACCATTACAGGTATTAATAGCAATATCACTCTCTATGCGCAATGGGAAGAGGCTTGCGATGTCATTTTCTCTGGCGAAGCAGGAGGAACCGATGCTGTTCCTACATTTACAGCTTCGGTGGGAACGGTCACTCTCTATCATAACAGTGCCGGCAACTCCACAGCGCACTATACCTACCTCAGCTCTGACGGATATATATGGCTGACACCTAAAACGGGTAGTATGTTCAAAGAAGGAGACAAAATTAAGGCTACTGTCTATAATCAAAGTAGCGGAACTACCTATACTACCGGCTTCCGTATTGGAAGCAATGCTTATACAGAATCTATTCCGCCAAGGTCGTATAAAACCATTGAACATGAACTATTGGCAAGTGAGATAGTGGATGGCAAAGTGAAAATATTGAGAGGGATATCAGGCAGCGGTTATGGTTGTTTCGTAGCCATCAAAGTTTATCAATGTGTTGATGAGAGTACTATCGTCAATATCCCAGGCACCGTCAACAAAGGCAATGTCAATGCTTATAGTGGTAATATGACGTGGTATGGCGCCAATGACGAGTACTTTGACTTAGGTCCTACCGATGCACAAAATATAGACCGTTGGATGGATTGGACCGTCAATCTTACAGCTTCCGATATATATACTATTTCTGAAATTTATTCATGTCCCAATGGTCACTATATATCTTTAGACCTCTTGAATGGTAACACAATTGTTGCTACCTATGACGGAGAGAGTATTCCTAATGCAGCAAGTAAAACGGAATATGAATACGAAACTACATGGGATCTGACGGGAGTGTCTCCGGGAATATATACCCTAAGAGCAAGAAATGAGTATGGTTGGTCGCAACCCAAAATCAAGAGCATTACTTTCACAGGTACCTTTACCCCCGGTACGATTACCATCACTACCATTAAGGCTCAAGATACGGACTTTTACGTCGGAGGCGCCTACGGTACATTCTCAGACGCAAGTATCAGTACCAATACCGACATCCCCGAAGGTACAACCGTGACGGACAATGGAGACAATACTATTACCATTAATACCGACACACCTATCACTATCACTGCTCCTGAAACAGCGCCAGGTATTCTCCATGATATCCCAAGTTCACCTGAGGACTTGTCATGTGTATGGCGCTTCGACCACTGGGAGAATATTCCCGTTGGAGGCATCACTACCAGTGTCATTATCAAAGCTGTTTATTTCCCCACCTTCGCCATCGAGTATGAAACCAATGGCGGTACTATCAACGATGTGGAATATGCTCATTGGTACAGATATACAGGCGATGAAAACGATATAACTCCCCTGCCTTCCGACGTCACAAAGCCAGGCTATTCCTTTGCAGGTTGGTATCAAGTAGAGACTACACGCTTGTTCTCATGGTTGACCAATAACTATTTTGGTGACTATAAAGGAGTCTGGTGCTTGAAAGCACACTGGGTATTGCCATGCGATGAACCTCAAATCATTTCCAAAGTAACACTCACAGGTTCAGGAACATCTTCTTATACCGTTACCGGTTATAACGACAATGAGTATGCGGGCACTCCTGTGGTGAATGTAAGTGCTACAATGGTTGTCGCTGATACTGACAACGATGGTAATAACGAAACTGGCTACCAGTTGGGCGCAGCCAATCAAATAGTATTTGCTACGCTGCGTAAAGGAGACTTCCGGGTTGGTGACCGCATCCGTGTCGCTATCACCGACAAAAACACACTCCGTTCAGTAAGTAGTAGCACCGATATTCTCTCTATCTATTATGGTACAAACGCAAGCGATGCTACGCTCTTAATCAACTTGATGTCAGTCTCTGAAGCGGGCATTTATGAATATATGCTCGACGCAGATGACGTAATGAAAATGAGAGAGGCAAATGCCAAGGGGGTGGGCGTCTTCCGTGAATCAAGCAATGGAGAAAACCCGTATTTATATAGTGTGGAGATATATGGTTGTCGTGACTTGATTTTTGATGATAATCATGGCACTGGCTTATGGAGCGATGCAGCCAACTGGGCACCTACTTACACCGAGATACCATCCTACTATCAATCTACACGCATTCTCAAACCCTGCACCGTAGATATTGCCAATGCTCAAGCACAAAACGTCAAACTCTGCCGTGAATATACCGGTCATGACGGCTCGCTTACCATCAATGCCGATGCTGCCTTAGCCGTTACAAGCGCTATTACTGAAGTACACGGAACGGATTACGTAACCACCTATCCCGTCTCAGAAGGCGACATCCTCATCAAAGCCGATGCCTCGCATCAAGGTGCTTTGGCTCATGGAGATGCCGCAGGTGTGACACCCGCTACGGTGCAGATGTATGCACGCGGAGTGAATGCTCCCGCTGCAACCGCCACATGGCAGTATATGGGCGTTCCTTTCAGTAACATTACCCGCGCTATTGAACACTATGAAGGCTCATGGATGTGCCGCTGGATAGAAAATGAAAACGGTAACGCCGGCAGCAACTGGACATGGGTACAGAACGAAGATGCACTCACTCCTTTTGTCGGATATGCCCTCACACAAGGCAGTGCTAAAACATTTACCACAAAAGGACTGTTGGTACCCTCTGTTAATCAGACACTCTCTCTCACCTGTGGAGGAACCGACTATAAAGGATGGAATATGTTTGCAAACAGTTGGATGGCACCTATTCAAATATCTCAATTTGAGGCATCCGACTTTGGAGATGGTGTAGAAGCTACTGTATATATCTTCAACACCGGTATAAATGATGGGCAGCAAGCCGACCTCACTGCTTCTTCCACCGCCGGACAGTATTCTGCCGTGCCTATCGCCACGGCCGCAAGTATGGGAGCTGAATATCAATATATAGCTCCTATGCAAGGATTCTACTTGCTCGCTTCTAAAACTTCAACCGTCACGCTCAACTACAACCGTCTCGTCTATTCCCCCACTCACGGAGCCCTCAGCACCCGCCCCAATCGTGCACCGCGTGTGGACACAACAAATGGTGCGAAGGAAGAAATAGAGAGCGGCGAATCTGAGTCTCAAATCAGAAATCAAAATTCGGGAATCTCGGTTATGCCGCGTCTCATCATTGATGTGGAGGGAAGCCGCTTCAGCGACCGCGTCTATCTGTTTGAGAACACTCTTCTCACCGACAGCTTCGACAACGCTTGGGACGGACGCAAGTTCGAAGGAGAAGCGTATGCTCCCCAATTGATGACTACCACCGGCGATTTAGACCTTGCCGTGGACGTGTCACCCTCATTTGGGGGTAAACAACTGTCGTTCCGAGCCGGTGAGGATCAACAATACAAACTGCGCTTTACCACCGATGTACACAACTTACGTCTGCGTGACCTTGTAACCGGTGCCGAGATGATAATCGTCAATGGCGAAGAATATCTGTTCTTTGCGGATAATAAAGAAAAAGAGATTCGCTTCGTTATAGACGATGACAGACGATATGTTGACGATAACCCAACGGCTGCCGAAACCCTTGCAGTTGATGCGGCTCAACCACTCCAGCTGACTATCTATACCACCGATGGCAGACTGATTTTGCAACGACAATCCGGTTTCGATGAACCGCTCATCCTGCCGCAAACAGGTGTGTATATCATGCAGCTGAAAACCACTGCCGGTATTGAAACTAAGAAGATAATTCACTAATCAAACAGGGAATAAACAATGAAACGGACACTTCTACTATATTGCTCAGCCCTGTTGATGGCAATGCCGCTTGCGCTGCAAGCGCAGGTAACTTTCTATTCACAACCTGTAGCAAGCGCTATGGCTGTAGAACCCACTGCTTCGCTTAAAAGTGAAGCCATTGCAGTCAGTGCTCCTGCCGCTATGCAGTTCAATGCAGTGAACAACGTATTCCTTCGTCATCAAGCCGCCGCTCCTGCCGCCGCTGTTCAACAGTCCACCGCATCGGCTTCCTCAGGACGGGTGTATGCTGCCGACTTGTTCAAAGCAAAAAATACACAACGTTCTGCCGGCACTATAGGTACCGGTTCCGCTACCGACGGCTCTTATCGGGGAATAGCAGCCATCTCTGCTTATCAGCAGATAGGGATTGCTGCAAGTGGAGGCGCAGGGCAAATACGAAGGGGGGGAGCTCCGCCACCACCTCCTACACCCGATATCGACGATGACGATGAAGGCAAAAAACTCCCCTTGGGTAATGCACTTTTGCCTCTATCGTTGCTCCTGCTCGGATATGGAGTAATAAAAAAGAGAAAACAAAAAAGAACCTGATCTTTTTTGTCTCCATTCATAATTTACCCGTTGGTGGAATTAAAATATCCCTTTGCCAGAATAAACGGTAAAAATTTGGCAATTTTTCCACTCGAAAATCACTCCGTTTTTTTCCAAAAAAAGAGCCCCTTTTTAGCGGACATGTAGCGGACATGCAGCGGACATCGTGCATACTTTGAGGTATAATATTCTTATTATGTGAATGTTATAGGCATAAAAATGACCATTTTTTACTCTCTGCCTGCAAAAAAATAGCCAAAAAAATTTGGCAATTTTTCCCCAACTGATATTTTTTTACTGGAGTGCTTCTTTTGTCTGTGTACTCTGATGCATCTGCTTGAATTTCCGTACTTGTATGTACAACATCACGGCTGCCGTCATTGCTGAAAGAAAATCGGAAACAGGCAATGAGACCCACACACCGTTCAAACCCAACCCTATCGGCAACAGCAAGGAGAGAGGTATCAAGTAAAGCACCTGGCGTGTGAGACTTAAGAAAATCGACTTTCCTGCCATTCCTATGCTGGTGAAGAAATTACCCGTCACCATTTGAAAACCGGTGCAGAAAAATACACACAGCACAATACGCATGGCAGGTACACAAATGTTGACCAAGCCTTCGTCGTGCGTGAACATCTGAACCATATATTGGGGCATTATCTCTGCTAACAAAAACACCAATGTTGTCACACCCGTTGCCCAAATAGCGGTCAATCGGAACACTTGCAACATGCGGTCGTATCTGTGGGCACCATAGTTGTAGCCTGCTATCGGTTGCATACCCTGATTCAGTCCCATCACTATCATGGCAAACACAAAGGTGAAACGGTTGATAACACCGTATGCTGCGATAGCCATATCGCCACCATAGATCTTCAGTTGGTTATTCAAGATAATCACCACCACACTATGTGCCAGATTCATCAGGAAAGGTGACAAACCAATAGCCAGCGAGTCGAACACAATTTTCCGGTCCAATCGCCACATACGGCGGGTGAAATGCAGCAACTCCTTCGGATTGCAGAAAATGGTGAACTGCCATATCACCGCTATCGCCTGCGAAATCATTGTAGCCAGAGCTGCCCCGCGAACACCCATACCCAGCACAAAGATAAAGATAGGGTCGAGAATGATATTGGCAACCACTGCCACAATGGTAGCTACCATAGAAGCCGTGGGATGCCCTGACGAACGTAATACGTTGTTCAAACCGAAATAGATATGCGTCAGGATGTTACCTATCAGAATAGGCACCATATAGTCATGCGCATACTGCAAGCTCATATCCGATGCCCCAAACAAGCGGAGAATAGGGTCAATCCAGATGAGTCCGACAGCGGTGACTATGGCGCTAAGAAGTATGTTGAGCACAATCACGTTCCCTAACACGCGCTGAGCAGACTCATAGTCGCGCTGTCCTAACTTGATAGACACAAGTGTGCTTGCGCCCACCCCCACCAGACTGCCGAAGGCCGCGCAGATATCCATGAAAGGTTTGGCTATTGTCAAACCCGATAATGCCAGCGGCCCAACACCATGACCGATGAACACGGAGTCCACTATGTTATAGAGTGAAGAAGCCGTCATCGCTATGATGGCGGGCAAGGCATACTGCCCCAGCAACTTGCCTATCGGCGCAGTACCTAATGTTAAAGTCTCCTTCTTTTCCAAAACTATTAATACCCCTTCCTTATATCAATTGCAACACATATACGGCGGGCCAGATAATCAAATTCAGCAGAAACAAAACCCCGTTGAACACGGTGGGTTCTGCCATCCATACCCGTGTCTGCAGTCCGGCGACACTGCATGCCGCAAGAAGCAACATGGACGGAAAGACCGGCAATGGGAAAAACAACATTATGCCACTGATGAAAAATACTGTCGAACTGAACAACACAAACGACTGAATGGATGAGTTCTCCAGTCGGAAACGATGATAGGCAACCCCTGCAAACAGCACTCCCCATGCCACCAGTGTTAAATATGCAACAGCTGTGAATACCGGGGAAAGACTCAGTATCTCACGCTTGTATAAACTTTCCAAGGGATATACATCCACCCATCCTAATTGACATATCAACACAAAATAGACGGCTACTACTGCCACACCTACCAGCGAGGCTAACCATACACGCAAAGAAAAAGCACGTTGCCAAGCAAACGCTACCCATATCAATGGCAGAAAAATCCACATGTCAGGCAGCAAAAGCGTTGCAACAGAAAGTAGCAGACTACAAAGAAAACTCTCGCTCACTGCTTGCTGATTATGGTAAACCTTGAACAGCAGATACATTATCAGCAAGCCTATCAGCAGCACCAGTTGTGCCTTATAATCGGTGTGCAACACACGCAGAGAGCCAACTATCAAGAGAAACAGAAACAGAGGCATTCCTGAGCGTGTCTTGCTCACTCCTGCCTGATAGACCACCGCCATCAGCAAGAAAGCATTGGTAAGGCTCAACAGCAATGTACAGATAAGCGGGAAGAGTACCTGTTCACCGGCATTCAGAAAATCGGGCAACCACATCAACACTGCCAGCGCTGACAGCACTATCCAGCCGATTCTGCCTATTTGGGTAATATGCTGAAAAAAGTAGCGCATTACAATCCTTTCTTTCTCAAGAAATATTGAGGATCGGCTTTTCTGCCGCGGAACTCCTCCCACAGTTCTTCAGCATCTCTTGTGCCGCCTTGCTCCAGCAAATGACGGAAACGAGCCGCTACCTCAGGCGAGGTGATATCGCCGTTCTCTACAAATGCTGCAAAAGCATCGCTGTCCAATACAGCCGACCAAGTGTAACTATAATATCCGGCCTCATAGCCCGTGGTGAAAATATGATTGTAGAAAGTGGAGCGGTAGCGCACAATGATCTCAGGAATCATCGACATTCGTGCCATCGACTCCGCCTCAAATTTGTTCACATCCAAGTCATCTGCATTCTGCAAACAATGATAATCCATGTCAAGAATGGATGCCGACAAGAGCTCGGTTTCCACAAATCCTTGATTGAATTTGCCGGCATTGTTGATTTTCTGAATCAGGGAATCGGGAATCACTTCGCCGGTTTGATAATGGAATGCGTAAGTGCGCATAATCTCCGGCTGATAGCAGTAGTTCTCCATAAACTGAGAGGGCATCTCCACAAAGTCGCGTGGTACATTCGTCCCGCTCAGTGTCTGATAATGCGCTTTAGAGAGCAGACCGTGCAACGCATGACCAAATTCATGGAAGAGTGTCTCCACATCATCCATTGAGAGCAAAGACGGGTTGTCTTTGGTAGGTTTGTTGAAGTTGCCCACGTTGATGATGACGGGACGATGGTCGTTGCCCTCTGCATCCACGTATTGGTTGCAGATGTTGTTCATCCATGCTCCGGGACGTTTGCCGGCACGAGGAAAATAGTCGGTATAGAGAATACCCACTAAATCGCCCTTTTCATCGGTAACTTTGAACACCTCCACTTCTTTGTTATAAACCGGCATATCCTGCATCGGCTCAAAGTGTATATTGTAGAGTTTCTCTGCCAGGCCGAACACACCTCGGCGGACGTTGCTGAGTTCAAAATAGGGTTTTAATTCTTCTTCATTGAGGTTGTATTGCTGTTTACGTAGTTTTTCGGCATAGTACCACCAGTCCCATGGTTGCAGTTTCTCCCCGGGTAAGTCTTGCTCCAACAGTTTCTGAAGTTCTGCGGCTTCACGTTTGGCGGCAGCCAAAGAGGGTTCCCATACCGACTGCAAGAACTCGTTCACGGTCTTGCTGTCTTTTGCCATACAGTCATTCAAGATGTAATCTGCGGGACAGTTGTAGCCCATCAGTTTGGCTTTTTCTATGCGTAGTTGCATGGTGCGGCGGATTACCTCTTTGTTGTCGAACTCGTTATCGCGATTGCCGCGACAGGTGTAGTCTGTCAGTAATTGCTTGCGTAGTTCTCTGTTTTCGCAATATTGGAGAACCGGCGTGAATGAAGTGCGTTTGGGTGTGAACAGATATTCTCCGGGATGTCCTGCTGCTTCTGCTTCTTCAGCCGCAGCGGCTTTGGCTCCTTCCGGGAGTCCGGCAAGCATGTTCTCGTCGGTGATGAAACGTTTGATGTTGTTGGTCTCCGCTACTACGTTACTACCAAATTTCAGCGACAACATCGACAATTCCTGATTTATCTCTTTTAATCTTGTTTTATCCTCTGCGTTGAGGTTGGCGCCATTGTTCACAAACGACTTGTAAGTCTCGGTAAGCAAACGCATATCCTCAGCATTCAGCGACAATTGGCTGCGTTTCTCATACACCTGCTTCACACGGGCGAACAAAGGCTCGTTGAGCAGAATGTTGTCAGAAAGTCCGGTAATCATCGGGGTTACTCGCTCTGCTATAGCATCCATCTCATCGTTACCGTCGGCTTCCGATACGTTGAAGAAAGCGCCTTCCACCTGTTGCAGCAAGCCGCCTGCTCTATCCAGTGCCACGATGGTATTAAGGAAAGTGGGCTCTTCCTCGTTATTGACGATAGCCTCTATCTCTGTTTCGTACTGACGAACAGCCTCTTGGAAGGCGGGTTCGTAATCACTGAGTTTGATTTTGTCGAACTGCGGCACTCCGTAGGGAGCGCGATTTTCGGTGAGAAACGGGTTTTCTGAAGTACATGCCATCATTGCAACAGCCGCTAAGGCAACAGTTAATAGTTTTTTCATATAGGGTTGATTTTTATTGATTTCTTGTTCTTCCTTTTCTGCCTCCGTTTTTCTTGTCTTTTTTATCATCCTTCTTTTTATCTTTGTCCTCTTTGTCTTCATCGGAGTTGTCGGAGGCACTCATGGCTTTTTGTTCGGGTTTCTGCACTCGTTCCACCTTTCGGAAGATGTCGTTTTGCGATACGGGGCGTTGGTCTTCCGCCCAGAAGAACCCTCCCAATTTGGTAATATTCTCACCGGCATCGTCCAGAGGATACATAGTGCCTGAAGTGGCTGTAGTGAAGAGGATATGGTCAATTTTCCGGTCGGTGATGAAGAGTTTGACGTAACTGCTTTGTGTGCGGTTAACGCCTACTATATCTTCTGTTTCGTCATCTTTTGGAAAGAATACTGTCTCGGCATTGCCGTTCACGTCAATCTGATACAACTCTCCGTTGCGTATGTAGGCGAACATCTCTTTGCCAGAGAGTTGGTTGAATTGCGACCGGCTTTCTTGTTGCACGGCTATTCCTGAGCCGATGCCATGGATGTAGTCCACGGTGCCATTCTTCATGTAGATGTCAATTTTGTCGGCACTTATTTGTTGATTGTCGCTCCAGCAAACAGGCACTCCCAGCATATTCATAACGGAGTCGCGCATGTTGTATGACATGCTGTCGCAGATTGCCTGGAGGTCGCGTCGCCATACCCTTACGCCGTAGAAGGCTCTCACTTGCCGGTAAGTGGTGTCTTGCCACAGTGTGTCAGGGGCTTGTGCTGTCATAACACTGTCAACCATGATGCTATCACGTGGTTGAAGGGTATATATTTGATAGGGCACCTCTTCGGTGAAGAGTGAGTCGGCATGCATATAGAGATAGTCTTCTTCTGACCAGTCCACCAGCATGGCACTGTCAGTGGCAAAACCGCTTTTTGTTTTCTCATTCATCTCTCCGTAGTTGCCATAGAGGGTGGCATGTTGTACGGTATCGGACATCTCAAAGTTACTGCGGACACGCCCGAAGCCTTTTTGCTTGTTGTAGAAGATGGTGTCACCGGTCAGCGACTTGCCGTCAGAATGCACAACACGGCTATGCTTCAGTAGCATTGACTCTTCCGTTCTCGTATTATACCATCCGAGGGTGGAGTAGATGTCGGTCTCTTCTTCGTAAATGATATGCGTCTGTCCTACCAAGTCGGCTATGTTAGTCTCGGTGTTGTAGCAGAGGGTATCAGCATCGAGTGTGAATTTGTCGTTCTCAAGATGCACATTGGTTTTGAAGAGGGCTTGGTGGTTGTAGGGGGTGTATTGTCCCCACTTGGAGGTGAGTGTGTTGACGGAATCCTGTATGGTTCCGCCGGTGTAGTACCAAGCTATGTTTTGTCGGCGGTCATAGTTGAGCGAGTCGGTAGTGAGGGTAGTGCCGGTATGAACGAGTTTAACGTTGCGATGTAGTCGTGCAAAGCGTGTGTTACCGTCATAAAAGAGCAGGTCGCCGAAGCCTTGTATGGTGTCGCCTTGCACAAGGCGGACATGGCCGAAGGCATCCAGTGAGTTGGTTTTCTCATAGAAGTAAGCACTGTCGCAAAACATGAGGGCGTCTTCGTGCCGGAAGCGCACATTGCCTTTCAGCAGTTGTGCGTCAGGGTGTCGTTCTTCGTCGAACGACAGCGTCTCTGAATGCTCCAGATAGACCAACGTCTGCTTCTCTTGAGCCATAACTACAATAGATATAAGCAGGAAGGCAAATAATAATATGTGGTGTTTGGTAGTCACTATTTCTTTACTTGTTGGCTGAATCAAACGATACAATATAGTTGTGAAATAAGTATGGGAGGAATGAATAAATGAGAAAGACAGGACATTTTGCAGAAATATGAAAGGCTTACGATGTCCTTACAAAAGGCTTACTGAACTTTGAGGAAAAATAGAACATTTTTTATTCCGCCAATGGGTATTTTTTAATCAACAATAGTTTTTTATTTCTTTCAGTCTCATTTCCCTTTGCCCCAATCTGGATAGACCCAGTCGCAGCCTGCCCATTCAGGGTCAATCATAACGTAGGTTTCTTTTTGTTTTTTGCGTATCCAGTTCTCAATAAACTCTGCGCGGAGTTTGCTCTCATACATCTCTCGTATGACTTGATAGTCATCTGTCAGATTCGCCTTATGCACACCCGTTTTTGTTTTTAGTTTTACGATGGCGCACACCTCTTTGTTTTTTGCTTTGTCCATCATACTGAAGGGTTTGCTGATTTCTCCTATCTCCATTGAATAGATTTGTCGAGCCACCTCCGGCGGCAGTTCCTGATACTCGAACTTTGTTGCTCCTGTATTTTCATTCATCATGACACCGGCATTAAGTGCGGTGTTTTTATCTTGCGAATAGAGCATCACACCTTGCTCGAAGGTGATTTCTTCTTTGCGTATCAGGTCGGCTATGGAGTCCAGACGGGTCAAGGCATTCTGCTTGTCGATATAACTGATGCGCGGGCGAAGCAGTATATGCCGGCAGTTGATTCGTTCTCCCTTTTTCTCGATGAGTTGGATGATATGGTAGCCGTATTCTGTTTCCACGATGCGGCTCACCTTTTGGGGGTCAACCAGGTTGAAGGCTACATCGGCAAACTCAGGCACCAACTGGCCTTTGCCTACGAAGCCGAGTTCGCCTCCATGTTTGGCACTTTCGGTGTCTTCGGAATACAGACGTGCCAGCATAGCGAAATCGGCATCGCCTGACATCACGCGGTCGGTGAACTCACGGAGTCTCGACTTGATGCGCTCCGTTTCCTCGTGGGGAACGGGAGGCTCGAAGGAGATGATTTGCACCTCCACTTGAGCGGGAATGGTGGGGATGCTGTCTTCCGTGAGAGAGTTGTAGTAGCGACGTATCTCCGCGGGCGTGGTTTTGATGTTCTCCGTCAGTTTCTGCTGCATCTGCTGGATGGTGAGTTGGTTGCGGACGGCAATGGTCATCTCTTCTTTCATCTCGCTTTGTGTTTTGCGGAAATATTCTTCCATTTTCTCTTTGGATCCTATTTGCGAGAGATAATAGTTGATTCGCATCTCCACTTGATGGTTGACGGTGCTTTCATTCACCTCGATAGAGTCGAGTTCGGCTTGGTGCAGGAAGAGTTTTTGAATAGCCAGTTGCTCGGGTATGATGCAGTAGGGGTCGCCTGCTATTTGTTGTCCTTCATATTGTGCACGTAGTCGCTCTTCTTCCACTTCGGAGCGGAGTATTGCTTCGTCGCCCACCACCCATATCACTTCGTCAATCACCATTTGGGCAGAGGCAGCCAATGTCAGCAGCATCAGGAGCAGTAAACTATTTATTCGTCGTATCAACATAAGAATGATTTATATAGATTTATGATTATCTGTGAAAAATATACTTCCATAAACTCCAAGGATATTTTCATCCGCGGTGCATAGGAGAATGTTTATTTGACAGCCTCTTGGTATATTTTTTCTTTTTCTTCTTTTAAGAAGGCTTGTTGCCGTTTTTCCAACAGGAGTTTTTCTATCTCGGGTCGAGCATATTCATAGGGCATAGTTTCTCCTTTCATTTTTTTGTCAGTGACGCGCAGCAGGTAGCAGGAGGTGCTGTCGCTCAAACTGATGATTTTATGGTCTCGGAGCAGTGTGGTCATATTGTTTCTTTCCATCGGGATACGGAGCAGGATTTTGCTTTGTGTATGCCATTGGTCGGTGAAAAGTTCGTATCCGGTGGCATTTTGATAGGCGTATTTTTCTATCAGCTCCATGTTTTCATCGTTGAGGTCACCCAACCAACTTTGCAGTGCCTCCCGGTCGGGAGCTTGTGCAGGTATTACGATGAGCAGTCCCTTGATGATGTTTTCTCTAAGGGTGAAATAGGAGGAATGTGAGTCATAATATTGCTGCAGGGTGTCCTCCGGAATGATTTTTTGCATTTTGTTGTCCACCAACTGTTTCTCGTATGCTTTCACATAGAGTGAGCGGCGATAGTTTTCCACCTGTTTTTCTATTTGTTGGGGTTTGTCGGCATGTTGTTTAGCTTTTTCGTAAAGAGCCGTTTCGGTCACCCATTGCCGTATATAGGCATCGGCTAATGAGGCGCTGTCTTCGGCAGAAAGTGCTGCCGATGTAGCTTCCGCCAGTTCGGGTGCATAAAGGGATTTGCCCGCCACTGTGACGACCGCCTCTCCACGGCGATAGTTGTTAATCAGTTCGCAACTGCTCAATGTCAGCGACAGAGCTATTGCGATACCGATATAATATCTGTTGTTTCTCATTTTTGTCTTTTTTAATGATTTGAGGAATGGACCTTCTTTTTCAACTTGCAAAAGTACAAAAAATAAGCCAAACTGCAAAATTCGTTGAGAGGTAACGCAGATTCTGCAGATTGGTAGTGAGGGGATGGATGTCCTCCGATATTAGCACGTGATACATGGGTGGGGCTTGGAGTGCCAGGGACTTGGAGTTGCCATGGGCTTGGAGTTGTCAGGGACTTGGCGTGCGTGAGAGTGAGGAACGGCATGCATAGGCTGTTGGCGGAAATAATGCCTACATTACTTTGGTGGTTACGAATGCCATGGGTGTAGGAATTCTGTTTATGCCGGCATTATATGGTTATGATGTCCGCAGAATAACCTATGAATAACCTAAGAATCACCTAAGAATAACCTAAGTTTGTCCTCTTGTTGTATGCGTTATGTATATAGGAAATGAGTTGGTTAGGAGCAGAAAAGTTTTATTCAGTTGTTTTATTCAGTTGTTTTCAATCTTTGCGTTATATGCGGGTGAACAGGTATCCGTATAAGTTTGTACAAATCCGTCCCAGCAACTTGTATATGTCTGTACAAGTCTGTCCCAGCAACTCGTATATGTCTGTACAAGTCTGTCCCTGCAATTCGTATATGTCTGTACAAGTCCGTCTCTGCCGTTGGCAATGATGCAGATACGTGCAAAAAGGGCGAGCCTTGAGGCTCGCCCTTACGGATTGCTTTATGTTTTGATTTCATTTATTCGGCAGCGGGGGTCATAACGACTTCGAAGCAGTTGCCTGCATCCACCAGTTTCTTGAGCGTCTCTCGTACTGTCTCGGCCGTGACAGCGCGAACGGCAGCCTCATAGTCGGCGATATAGTTGATATTCCAACGGTAGTACTCAGGCAGAACGACATTGTCCCAGAACTCGTTTTTCTCGCGGTCTTCCACGAAATCTTTGAGCATTGATTCTTTTGCTTTCTGCAGGTCATCAGCGAGTGGTCCGTTTTGGATGATAGTATCGATTTCTTCGTAGATGATTTGCATGAGTCGTTCTTCTTTATCGGGGTCGGTATCGAACTGGATGATGAGATATGCCAATCCGATGGGGCGACGTTGCATACGTCCTGCCACTCCGACGCCGTATGAGCCTCCTTCGCGCTCCCGAACAGACTCCAGATAGCGGATGTCCAGCACACGACCGATGACTTCCATATTGAGGTCGTTTTCAAGAGAGAAGTCCATAGGTGCGGTGAACTGCACACGGTTGGTAGTGGTTTTGGTGAGCATGGGATAGTCGAAATAGTTCTTGACCACTCCCTTGGGTGAACGGATATCGCGGTCGATGAATTGTTCTTTCTGTTTCTTTGCTTTGCCAGTTTTGAGTCCGCCTAACCATTTGCAGATGAGTTGCTGCACCTGTTTGTCATCGGGATTGATGTTTCCGGTGAAAGTGAAGGTGAAGTCGGCGGGGTCAGCGAAGCGTGCTTTGTAGATATCAAATGCTTTCTGCATATCCACTTGTTTCAAGGTTTCTATGTTCCACATCACCATACGGGGATGGTAATCTCCGGTCATCATACTGACAGAGTCGCGGAAGATAGCCTTAGGGTTGGTCTCTTTGTTTCGCAAAGAGGTTTGCATCAGTGCAATGAGTGTTTGGAAGGATTGCTGATCGACACGTGGAGCCGTGAAGTAGAGATAAACCAACTGAAGCATGGTCTCAAAGTCGCGAACCGATGCGTTGCCTTCGATGTTTTCGCTATAGTTGCTTATATCGGGTGATACACTTACTTGTTTTCCTGTGAGTGCTTTCTGCAGTTCGATATTGTTTTTGTCGCCCAAGCCGCTATATTGCAAGATGGATGTTGCCAGCATAGCAGAAGGGAGGTCTTCCACTTCGTCCACCATGGAGAGTCCTCCTTCGGAATGGGCACTGAGAAGAATCTCGTCTTGTTTGAAATCGGTGGGTTTGAAGATGACACGCACTCCGTTTTTGAGCAGCCACTCCGTGGTGCCGAGGTCGCTGTTTTGGGTAGATTTCTTTATTTTGCCAGCCTTGGGCTCTTTCTTTACGAGAGTGTTGTCGATTTGCTCTTCTGCGGGTGCTTCTATCTCAGCCGATTTCACGTCTTTAAGGACTTGTCGTATTTGTTCTTCGGTGGGCAACGATTCTTTCATTTGCTCAGGAGCGGTGAGAGAGACGATGACGTTTTCATCGGTGATATAAGCGGCAGCCATCTGATTGAGTTGTTCAACTGAGAGCAAAGGCAACATCTGCTGCAGGAAGTTGTATTCCCATTCTATACCGGGGATGGGTTCTCCGTCAAGGAAGTGTCGGATATACTCGCGTGTATAACGGATATTGCGGACGGTGTTTCGCTCGTTGAAGGCTTGTTCATACTGAGACAGCATCTCGGCTTTGGCACGTTCCAACTCAGCATTGGTGAAGCCATATCGGCGCATTTTCTCCAACTGAGTGAGCAACAACTCCAACGCCTTTTTCTCTTCTTCGTGTTTTGCCACGGTGATACCAAGGAAGGCATCTTTGCTTTTCACGAGATGGATGTAGGCACATCCGCCCCCGATGAAAGGAGCCTGCGGGTCTTGCGCCAGTTCTTGGAAGCGTTGGTCCATCATGGTGACAACGAGGTTATTGCATACATCCTGAACATATTGTACTTGTGTACCTTTCAGTTGTTCGGGAAGGGGATTTTTCTTATAGTCCACGCGGATACGGGTGAATTGCGCCTCTTGGTCGGTGACGATGGCAATAATAGGTTCTTGATTGTCATCAATACCATATATAGGACGTTCTCCGCGGTTTTCTCGTGCGGGAACATCTGCCCAAAGGTCTTTTATCTTCTGCTCAATTTTGTCAACATCTACGTCTCCTACCACCACTACGGCTTGCAAATCGGGACCGTACCATTTGTGATAATAGTCGCGCAGCGCATCATAGGTGAAGTTGTTGATGACGGCGGTGTCTCCAATCACATCGCGCTTGGCATATTGGCTGCCCGGATAAATGAGCGGGTTGGTTTTGCTCCACATGCGGCGGTCGGCATGGGCACCGGTGCGCCACTCCTCACGAATGACACCACGCTCGGCATCGATCTCGTCGCCTTCAAGAAGGAGCGAGTGCGACCAGTCATGCATCACGAGCAGAGCCGAGTCGATGATCCCTTCACGTATGGTAGGCACCTCAGAGAGACGATAGACCGTCTCGTCAAGTGAAGTGTAGGCATTGATGTTTCCTCCGAAGTTGACACCGATAGACTCAAAATAGTTGATGATACCTTTTCCTGGGAAATGTTCGGTACCATTGAAAGCCATGTGCTCAAGGAAGTGAGCGAGGCCGTTCTGGTTGTCTTCCTCAAGGATAGCCCCCACCGCTTGAGCTATATGAAACTCGGCACGGTTTTTAGGGTTCTCATTATGACGGATGTAATAGGTGAGGCCGTTGTCGAGATGACCGATACGTACATTCTCGTCAATGGGTAACTGCTCTATCTGCTGGGCAGAGAGCGTGACTGTTGCCAAAGCGGCTAACAGAAACAGAAATACCTTTTTCATATAATTGGAGATTAGAATATCTATGACTGTATAGGATGGGAGAACTTAGTGCACCACACCGAGATTGTATTCTATCGTATCTTGCTACTACGATCCGGCTTTGTGCTTCAACAGGTCATTTGACCCTGATTATATGTGACCCCGGTGGGATTCAAACCCACGACCTTCAGAACCGGAATCTGACGCTCTATTCAGCTAAGCTACGGAGCCAAAAAAATCGGGGGGCGATTGCCTCCCGATTTATAAAGTTTATCAATACGAAGTGCGCTGGGAGGCGGCATAGTTGATTTTCAGCGCGTATGCCCGCCGCAGAGCTTGCTTGATATCGGCTATGACGCCCATGCGTGTGTTGGCATCGGCTTTGATGCTGACGGTCATCAGACCTTGGTCGGCTTCGGACATAGCAGAACGTTCGTTGATAATATAGTTTTCCAATTCACTTACCTCAGCAAAGGCGTCATCGAGCTGGATACGCGTTTCGGCACCATATTGTTTGCGGAACTCCTCGGTAGGTGTACCTACATAAATATAGCGCACGAGCGATTTCTTTTCCAGTTTGGTGAGTTCGGTTGCCTGCGGCACGGTGAAGCGTACTTTGTAACTTACTTCTTTCATGGAGGTGACGGTCATGAAGAAGAAGAGAAGCATGAAGATGATATCGGGCAATGAAGATGTGTTCAAAGCCGGCATCTCTTTCTTTTCGGAACGACGAATCTTAGCCATTACTTGTTTCCTCCATAGTTTTTAGGCTCAGCTTCCGAAATCTTCTGCGGATAGACTTTCTGTATCAGTTTTTGCTGATCCTCGTCCAATTCGAGATAAGTTTTACGGAATTTCAGTTGAGCATATTCATCACGCAGTTCGTTGTAAGCCGCAACCAATTCGTTCTGTACATCCAGATAGGCTTGATACTGTGTATCAACGTCGTTTTGCACAGAGATAACGTGGTCTTTGGTATAAGTGACCTCACCAAGTCCCTCGATATTCTCGGTGAAGAGTTCTGGGAGATTGGGGTCGTTGTCGGCATTGAGAATGAACTCTTTGGCTTTCTCTCGGAGTTGTTTCACATTCATCTCCTGACCTTGCACAAGAAGTTGGTTCATCGAGTTGATTTTCACGACGAAGATATTACGCTTCTTGATATCAAAGTCTTCCACTTTTTGGTCGGGTGGCACAGGTGCGGGCAGACGACGTGCCAGACCTTGTGATACGTCCATAGAAGTGGTGACGAGGAAGAAAATGAGCAACAAGAACGAGATGTCAGCCATAGAGCTGGCATTCAGAGCCGGTACTTTTTTCTTTCCACCTGCCATAGTTGTTTACTTTTTTATGCGTGTATAGATAGCACCCCAGCAGATGACGCAGATAAGCGCTGCGAGCAAGATATAGGTGAGGTACATAATTGCATCCGACATTTGAGCCATAGCTCCCACATTGTCGGTGCCTTCATATCCGATGATGTTCATCTTCTCGGGACTACCAAGGAACCAGCAAATGACAGCCAAGCAGACGAATCCCACAACAACGATGAGGGAAGTGATGGCTTTGCGGCGGTTGGCCTTAAACTGTAGGACAAAAGCAGCAATCACGGCTACCACTGTGACACAGATGGCGAGTACGAGAAGTATGTAGTTCCAACTGAGGAAGAGGTCGGTGAAAACAGGGATACTGAGCATATCTCCAGCCACCTCTAATCCCTCGGCCTCATTGCCTCCTGCATAAAACATGATGGAGGCCACAATACCGAGTGCGAGCAACACCCAGAGTGTGATTTTAGGGATTAAATTGAGATTCTTCATAATTGCGTAATTGTTAAATTGAACAATTGAGTAATTGAGTAATTGTTTAATTGTGCAATCACCAATTATTTTTTATTCTTTTTGTCGTATTCAATAACGAGATCCAGCAGTGAGATGCTGGCGTCTTCCATTTCGTTTACGAGACCCTCAACGAGTGAAAGGATGTAGTTGTAGAAAATTTGGAGTACGATAGCGATGATCAAACCGAGCAGTGTGGTCAACAGAGCGACCTTGATACCTCCGGCAACAACGGTAGCAGAGATATCACCTACTTGTTGGATTTTATCGAAAGCGGCGATCATACCGATGATGGTTCCCAAGAATCCCAACGAAGGAGCAATAGCGATGAAGAGGGTAATCCAAGAGAGGTTTTTCTCCAAGAGACCGAGTTGCACGCCACCATAGGATGCAACTGCTTTCTCCACCACGTCAACACCTTGGTCATAGCGGTCAAGACCTTGATAGAAGATGCTGGCTACAGGTCCGCGTGTATTGCGGCAAACCTCTTTGGCAGCTTCAATACCGCCGTTATCCAAAGCGTCCTTCACATTATTAAGCAAGGCTTTGGTGTTGGTTTTTGAAAGGCTGAGGTAAATGATACGCTCAATGCAGAGAGCAAGACCGAATACCAAGCAGAGCAAAGTAGCGGCCATAAAGCCTGCACCACCTTCGATGAATTTAGTTTTCAGAGTTTTGTGAAGAGCAACGAGACCGGAAGCTTCTTCTGCGGGAGCCTCAACAACTTCCTCTTGAGCAGGAGCCTGTTCGTCAACTTGTTCGATTTGTTCTTCAGCAGCAGGAGCTGCAGCGTCTTGAGCCATTACAGTTGCGTTAGAGCCAAAGGCAAGCATAGCAACTACGGTAAGGGTAGCAAAAAGTTTTTTCATTGTTGTATGATTTAATTAGTTAGATTTTATTATATTTTTCTTCGGGCAAAAGCTCAAAGGCTCGTATTATTTTCTTTGCGGATAGACGGGGATTACGTCGCTACGCTTTGTTATCCCCAAGCTGCCGCTGGCACCTTGCTCAAAGAAAATAAAATTCGCCTTATTGAGCAAGCTCTAAGGCTCATATTATTTTCTTTGCGGAGAGACGGGGATTCGAACCCCGGAAACCCTTTTGAGGTTTACACGCTTTCCAGGCGTGCCTCTTCAACCACTCGAGCATCTCTCCTTTTTGTTCTGCCCATACGCAATATTCGACGACAAATCCGCCTCTTTATTTCCTATTAAGCAGAAATCGGCGACAAAGTTACAAAAATTATTTTGAATACAAGCAAACTTATTTTATTTTTTTGAAAAATTCTTTACTTTTTTAACCCGTTAGCGGAATTAAACGATGCGCTATAGTCGTGAAATGAGTATGAGGGGAATGAGAAAAGCAGAACATTTTGTAAAAATATGAAAGGCTTACGATGTCCTTACATAGTCCTTTCAAAAGTGTTGCTGAAGTTTGAGGAAAAATAGAACATTTTTGTTTTTTTTAAGGGCTCACCATGTCCGCTACATGTCCGCTACATGTCCGCTAAAAGTCCGCTGCGATTTTTTGAGGGAAAATAGAACATTTTTTTAATTCCGCCAATGTTTTTTTTAGTACAAATAATCTTTATTTGTGCTCAACAAATGTTTCCCTTTTTATTGACAGATATTGCGGAATTGGCAGTTGTCACAGTTGTTGAATTTTGGTTTGGCGTAGAATGGTCGGTTTTTGTCGAATATCTCTTTAATCAATTCTTCCAAGGCAATCTCAAAAGGTTCCCGCATGTTTGCGTATCCCTGTATGTTTTTACTGCAAATTTCATGTTCTATTGATTTTGAGTTGTTTCGAACGTAATATATATAAGGTGTGATATTTTTATTTTCTGAGTCAGATTGCGTTAGGGTGGTAATTTTATCTCCGTTACTGCGTTTGAACTCATTATTTTCATAGATATAGCAATAGAAGAGAGTCTGCCGTACGTGGTCAGAATTTTCCGAAATATACAAATTAGCCTTCAAGTCCTCCGGGAAAACATGATGAGCCGCACCTGTTTTATAGTCGATAATGCGAATTTGATTGTTCACTATGTCCACGCGGTCAATGGTGCCTTTAAGCAAGAGTGCCTGCAGTTCATTTTTCTTGTCTTCGGGCCATTTCTCCGCCTCATCCTTGGTTAAGATTTGCACACCGTTTTCTGTCAAGGTAAAGTAACGCTGAGTTCCGCATTTCATTTCAGAACCTATATATATCAGCGATGTTTCAGCTATTTGCAAATCATGCCGCAAGATATTTTTTACATAACTTTGGATTACATGCAATGGCAATAAATCTTTTCCGTCAAATTGGGCAGATGAGTTATGCAGATAAACCTTTCTATAATTGTTTTCTATAATAGAATCGGTTTTCCCGTCGTTCAAGATTTTTTTTATGTCTTCAGGCGTGATGTTTTCCCCTTCAAACGGTTGATACAGTTGCTGCATCGTATTGTGAATGACCGTTCCAAAGTCATTGGCAGCAATATTTTCCTCTACTTTTTCCGCTTCCTTATAGCCTTTCACTCCCTCTAAATAGAAGCGTAGCGGGCAACTGACATAGGTGTTTATGGCAGAAGCGGAAAGGCCGTGTCCGCTCTCCATTCCTTCAGGCGGGCAAAACTTATCCAACAGTTCCCGCATTACCTGACTGTTTTTCTCCACCTGCATCAGTCGGGGCACCGGAGCTTTGACGGGTGTCGACAGCACTTGCTTGTCAATAGGCAGATGGTATTGGTGTTCCAATTGGAGAACGAAGCGGGATATTTCGCCGGAGTTATAGTTGTCGGCAATTGTGTTCTGAAGCAGATACACCTCATTGGCAGCACTTACTAATCGAAAGAAGTTGTAGGCATAGACGGCATCTTGTCTTTCCGGTGTGGGCAATGAGAAAGCATGTCGCAAATCGTATGGAATGTAACTATGTTGTGCAGGATGTCCCGGCAGAATTTCATCGTTTACATCTGTGAGAATGAGTTTGCTGAATGTTAAAGACCGACTCTCAAGCATCCCCATCACCTGCAGACCTTCCAGCGGTTCCCCTTCAAACGGAACGGTGGTGTCTTGCAAAATGCCGAGTAGCAGGGAGAACAGCGTTTTTACCGAAGGACATACTTCTTTTTTGTCAGCGAGCATACGCTCCAAGCGGTTTACCACTTTCAGTGTTTGATAGATATATTCGTTTTGCAATTGCTCTGCCTCCTTGAGTTGCTCCTGTTGTTTTTTGACAACCATTCTGTTGAGTACTTGGCTAAGTCCTGACAAGGCATCCTTTGCAGTAGTATAGTGTTGCAACATAAGAAAGGGCAGACTGACCGATTTTTCAGACTCCGGCAGCTGCCGGTTTATGTCCTGTTCGGTTTCTTCAAACAGGGATTGACTCACATAGGAGATGTTGTTTCTGCGGATTTTGCTTGCCTTCCGTACTGACTTGTCAGATTTGACATAAGGGTGCATGAGCAGTGCCATTACCGGTTTGTGATAGAAAAGCCATTCTCCGCTTTTCTCCACACAAAGCAACTGCAGCTCACTGAGATGTTGCAGCAGTGAATATACAGGCGTCATCTTCAGTGGATAACCCATAGTTACATTCACGTTGCCTACAGTGTCAGGCATCACCTCCAACAAAGGCAGAAGCATGCTTTCTGCCGGCAGCACGACTCCGACCTGCGTCCAGTCGGCGGGCTGAAGTGAAGAAAGGATGTGTGCCACCTCGGTTGCTTGACCGGTGGAGGAGGGTAGCTGCAACAAATGTATGGCTATTCCCGATGTTTGATTCTCAAGTTCCGTCTTCAGTTCATTCGGGAACAAACGCAGATTCTCCGAAGAAAAGAGCGATGCCCGATTATGCGGGTCAGTCAGCCACGGATGAGTATAGTCCCAGCAAAACTGCGCACAGCCATGGTCGTGCAGACAGGTCATTAGTGCCTGTTCAGTTGCGTTGAGAGCATTGAAACCTACAAACACGAAAGTTCTCTTTTGTAAAGAGTCTGCATCAAAGATATCGTCAATGTGCTCAATCACATCTCTGCAGAGCATACCCATATAAGCCTTGCCGTCATTATATAGTCTGTTACGGAAAGCCTTGTAGATGGGAAGAAGCGAGCGCCAGATATGGAAGAACTTCTGCTTGGCGGTAGCCGTAAGGTTGTTTTCTCCGGAACCAGACTGAGTGTTGTTTGCTGAAACGTCAGAATTATCTTGGAAATCTTTAATAAAAGTCTTGACCGACTCTTGTACATCTTCGCTTAATGATTCAAATCGTATGTCTATGTCTTTCAGGTCAGCAAGGTTTCGGAATAACTTATCTGCATCCACTCTGTTGGCATCCACCTCGCCAAAGTCATTGAGCATCATACGTCCCCAGAACAAGAAGTCATCAAAAGATTGGGGTGTTGAATGATAGGTATTTTCTTTATAAACCTCATATAATCGGAACAATAGTTCTATAGGGTCGGCAAGAGTCAGTTTTGAAAGTGACTGAAACAGTTGATTCACCGTTACCACTTCAGGAGCGAAAACAGGTTTTTCCACAATTTGAGACAGATGTTTCAAGAAAAAGAGTCCTGCACGACGATTGGGAAACACAAAAACATATTGTTGCAACTGTTCGGAAGAAAGCGTTGCATAATGTTCTGCCACGCGTTGAAGAAAAGGTTTCATATATATTTATCTATTGTCTAATGTACTATTCCTGTAAGGCAGTCTTAGGTGAGGTTCTCCATCCTCTTGAAATGAGACAACTATAGGTAATGTCCTGTTATTGAAGCAGGGTTGGCTTTTATCTCATCGGGAGTACCTACGGCTATCACTTTTCCGCCTGCACTACCTCCTTCGGGACCCATATCTATGAGATAGTCTGCCTCGCGTATCACATCCAGATTATGCTCTATTATGATAATTGTATTGCCTTTTTGTTGCAAGCGGCGCAGAACGGATAGCAGAATTTGAATATCGTGGAAATGCAGTCCTGTGGTAGGTTCGTCCAAGATGTAAAGTGTATTGCCCGTATCTTTTCTTGACAGTTCGGCCGCCAGTTTCATCCGTTGCGATTCACCGCCGGAAAGAGTAGTGCTTGACTGCCCCAGTTTAACATAACCTAATCCCACCTCCTGAAGTGTCTTGATTTTGTTTAGAATGGTGGGTTGTGCCTCGAAAAATTCCACGGCTTGATTGATGGTCATATCCAGAACATCGGCAATGGTTTTGCCTTTGAAACGCACTTGCAAGGTTTCTTGATTGTAGCGTTTTCCACCGCAAGATTCACAGGGTACATACACATCCGGCAAGAAATGCATCTGTATGGTTTTGTAACCGTTTCCTGCACAGTCCTCACATCTGCCTCCTGCTGTGTTAAACGAGAATCTGCCGGGTTTGTAGGCACGTATTTGCGACTCAGGCAATGCGGCAAACAAATTGCGGATGTCAGAGAACACGCCCGTGTAGGTAGCCGGGTTGGATCGCGGAGTTCTGCCGATAGGCGATTGGTCCACCGCTATCACTTTGTCCACCCATTCGATGCCTTCCACCTTGTCGTATGGCATTGGATCTTGCAGCGAACGATAGAAATGTTGCGAGAGAAGCGGGTATAGCGTCTGATTAACCAACGTGGATTTGCCGCTACCGCTCACTCCTGTCACGCAGATCATCCTACCTAACGGGAAACTGACATCGATATGTTTCAGATTGTTTCCGCTGCAACCACGAAGTGTAAGCACTTTTTCTGAGCTTGAAACGGTTTTTGTCTCTTTGCTTTTTTTATCTAAGGAAGCCGATTGTTTCAGGTATTGTGCTGTTAGTGTATCCGTTTTGAGCAGTTCCTCGGGTGTGCCTTGAAACATCACTTGCCCTCCTAAACGACCTGCTTTAGGACCAATATCCACTATATAGTCCGCTTCGCGCATCATTTGCTCGTCATGTTCAACAATGATAATTGTGTTCCCCATATCACGAAGCTGCTTCAGTGAATCTATCAGTCGCTGATTATCACGCTGATGAAGTCCGATGGACGGTTCGTCTAATATATACAGCACATTCACCAATTGCGACCCTATCTGAGTGGCAAGTCGGATACGTTGGCTTTCACCGCCTGATAGAGAATCTGACGAACGTGAAAGACTCAGATAGGACAAACCTACCGACAGCATGAACCCTAAACGCTTATGTATCTCTTTCAGTATTTCAGTAGCTATGGCAGTTTGTTTCTCGTTCAGATGTGCTTCTGCTGCACTAAGCCACCGGTCCAGTTGAAGAATATCCATTTCTGCCAGTTCCGCTATATTCTTGTCATATATCCGAAACGACAGCGCCTCTTTATTCAGCCGTTGCCCACGGCATTCTGGGCATTGGGTCTGCTTGCTGTATTGCGATGCCCACTTTTGTTCGCTCTCCGAAGCTGAATTGTCCTGCTGAAGTTCCAGATATCGCAGAACACCTTCATAACGCGAAAAACTGAAGCCTTCAGTATCTGAACCGTTCATTATCTCACTGATAGCCTCTTCCGGCAAGTCTGAAAATGCTGTCTTAAGATCTGCATCATACTTCTGCAAGATGTTGCTTATTGCCTCAAATAGAGGACTTTTCTTATGCTTTCCTAATGGGACTATCGCGCCGTCAGCTATTGACAAACGCTTGTTAGGCACTATTTTGTCTATGTCTAATAACGTCACATACCCTAACCCGTGACAGCAAGGACACGCGCCTTGAGGCGAATTAAACGAGAATGAGTGCGGCGCCGGCTCCGCATAACTGATGCCTGTCGTCGGACACATCAATGAGCGAGAATAATAACGCACATGTTCCACATTGTCAGCATCCGCTATCATCATTACTCCGCTACCTTGTTGCATAGCCTTGTCTATTGATGCCAGCAACCGCTTCCTGTCCGCTCCGCCATCATCTCCTTGCTTCCAACCCTCCTTTTTCGCATTGATTTTCAACTTATCTACCACTAATTCAATGCTATGGTTCTTGTATCTATCCACCCGCATACCAAATACCAGCTCCTTCATTTCACCATCCACACGAACAGTCAGAAACCCTTTCTTACGATAACGCTCAAATAGTTCCTTGTAATGACCTTTCCTGTTCCTTACTAATGGCGAGAGAACCAATGCACGCTTGCCCGCAAACTCATCTAATATAAGCTCAAGTATCTGTTCATCTGTATAGTGAACCATCTTCTCACCCGTAATATAACTATACGCTTCACCCGCACGAGCATAAAGAAGACGCAGATAATCATATACTTCTGTCGTTGTCCCTACCGTACTGCGAGGGTTGCGGTTCGTGGTTTTCTGGTCTATACTTATCACCGGCGACAGACCTGTTATCTTGTCAACATCTGGGCGAGACATTTGCCCAATATAGCCACGAGCATACGCACTGAACGTATCTATATACCGCCGTTGACCCTCTGCAAATATAGTATCGAATGCAAGACTCGACTTTCCACTACCTGACAGACCTGTAATCACCGTCAATTTCTTATGCGGGATAGCTACATTTATATTGCGCAAGTTATTTACACGCGCCCCTACTATCTCTATATATGATTGTTTTCCTGACATACTTCTCGTTTTGCGCGCAAATATACAACTTCTTTTTCATATTTCAAAATTATTAAAAAAAATTTTAACACATATTAAACACATACCAAACACATAGGTAAGTCATAGGTAAGTCATAGGTAAAATTTAGTCATTTAAAATGAAAAAAAATGAAAAATCTTATCTAACTATTGCATATTCCAAATTTATGACGTATCTTTGCAGCGGCTAATTGTATCTAATGCCCAGTTTGAACAATTACTAACTCATTCCTAAGCAACAACTAACTCAATTATGAGCAAAAACAAACTCAAAAAATTCGCCGAGATGCAATCCTTCAGCAATGTGTTTCAGTGTACCGCTGAAGATATCAGTCTCTCACAACCGCACCCCTTGGCAGGCTCATGGCACAAACATGTGTTCCATAACGAACATCCCATCGTCCTTGAATTAGGCTGTGGAAGAGGCGAATACACCGTCGGGTTGGCACGACTGTTCCCCGATAAGAACTTCATTGGCATCGATATCAAAGGTGCACGCATCTGGGCTGGCGCTAAACAGGCACTCAATAACCAACTCCATAATGCCGCTTTCCTTCGTACCAATATCGAATTTATCTATCGCTTTTTTGCTGAAAATGAGGTCGATGAAATATGGATTACCTTTCCCGATCCACAAATGAAGAAAGCTACCAAACGACTTACATCCACATTTTTCTTGCAGCGTTATCGCCGTATCTTAAAGAATAATGGCATCATTCACCTTAAAACCGACAGCCCTTTCCTTTATACTTATACCTCCGAGTTAGTGAAAACCAATGCTTTACCAACCCTTGTCAATACTCCGGATCTCTATGCAGCCATTACCGACGACCCTATTCTCACTCTCAAAACACATTATGAGAAGCAATGGCTCAGCCGTGGAATGACCATTAAGTACATTTCTTTCACCCTCCCACAAGACGGCAACCTCCAAGAGCCTGACATCGAAATAGAGAAGGACACCTATCGATCCTACGGCAGAAACTATACCATCCCCCAAAGCAATTCAAACCCCTTATAATCCATCCACAAACTTAAATCATAGTTACTCTAATATTACCTTAATCATAAATCCTAATTACTCTTATATTAACTTAATCATAAATCCTAAATATATGTATCCCCGGCAAATAATAGATGCCTTGCGCCACGTACGTTATCCCGGCAACGGTAAAGACTTAATCGAGAGTGGTATGCTTGAAGACGATATCCGCATCAGTGGACTCCAAGTCAGTTTCTCTATTATATTCGAAAAAGAGAACGACCCTTTCCTCAAATCCGTCCTCAAAGCTGCCGAGGTGGCTGTTAAAACCTACGTAGATGAGAACGCTTCTGTAACTATCCATCAGAAATTTCGCAAGCAGATGGCTCCGGTCAAAGACGAAAATCCCTTGCAGAAAGTAAAGCGTATCATCGCAGTTGCTTCAGGCAAGGGAGGGGTCGGGAAGAGTACGGTTGCCGCTAATCTCGCTATCGCACTCACACAGTCGGGCTATCGTGTAGGACTCTTGGACGCAGATATCCACGGGCCGTCACAGCCCAAGATGTTTCATGTCGAGCAGGAGCGACCGCTTATGACCGAAGTTGATGGCAGGGAACTTATAGAGCCCGTCATGCAATATGGCGTCAAACTCCTCTCTATAGGCTTCTTTGTGGACCCTGAAAACGCGGTCGTCTGGCGAGGTGGCTTAGCGAGCAATGCTATCAAACAGCTGATAACTGACGCCAATTGGGGGGAGTTGGACTACCTTTTGATAGATCTTCCTCCTGGCACAAGCGATATTCATCTCACGATAGTACAAACCATCCAACTCTCCGGTGCCGTGATTGTAACCACGCCCCAGCCGGTAGCGTTGGCGGATGCACGCAAGGGTATCGATATGTTCCGCAACGAACATGTTAACGTACCCGTACTCGGAATAGTGGAAAATATGGCATGGTTCACACCTGCGGAATTGCCAAATAACAGATACTATATATTTGGTAAAGAGGGAGGTAAGAGGCTCGCCGAAGAACTCAGCGTGCCTCTATTGGGGCAAATCCCATTAGTGCAAAGCATTCGTGAGGGCGGCGACGAAGGTATCCCCGTGACACTACAGAGCGGTCACCCGGCTGCTTGCTTCTTTGAAGCCATTGCCAAGCATCTTTGAAGCCATCACCAAGCATCTTTGAAGCCATCACCAAGCATCTTTGAAGCCTTCATCAAGCATCATCAAAGAGTCGCCTTAAATAGCGGTTCTATTTTCTCTCGACAGTAAGTCCTATGTCGTGAACACCCGGTAAGGTTTCTTCGCGCATGCCTTGACGAATAGTGTAGCGATAAACACCGCTGTGGGGAAAAACTACAGACTGCCCGTATAGCACGGGCATTTCTTTTATATTGCCGAAGCCGTTGCCGAGCCATCTGCCGCGCTGGTCAGCAAGATAGAACTCAATTGTGTCGCTTCCGGTAGGTGTATCCAAGAACAGCCACATGTTTTGATAGGGATAGGCATCGGTATGGCGCACATGCAAAAGAATATCATGCTCCGAAAGGGTGTCTTGTATGTTTATTTCGAACGTCAGTACGGAGTCTGCCTCCCAGCCTCGCAGGGGTATAGGACGATAGTCGGAATAGACGACATGGCTGTTGCATGACGAGAACAGAACCACAGACAGGAAAACAAATACAGGAATGATACTATTGCGCATTGTTTCGGGGGCGATTGTTGTTATTGTAGTTGGTAGTTCTATTGGGTCTATTGTTTTTGTTCTGCCCACGTTCGTTTTGCCGATTGCGGTTGGAGGGCTTTTTGTCGAAGCGTGTCAGGTCGTCTTGTCCTACTACATTTTCATAATCAGGCACATTCTCGACCGCTTCGACATTGGTTTCTTTTCCTCCTAAAGAGTATGGCCGTTCTCCTCGTCGGTTTTGTGCGATAATATCCAACGCTTGCTCCGGCGTGAGTGTATGCAGATTAGCCGGTTTTCCGGGTGCGGAAGAGTAGGTTATCTCGCCTCGCAAAGGGTCGGAGGAGAAATAATAATAGGTACCTTCTTTTGTTTCAAGCGGTGTATTGCGGTCCGGGAATTTCTTCACCGCCTCTTCATATACGGGGACTTCAAAATTAAGGCAGCACTTGAGTTTTGCGCATTGTCCTGCCAGTTTCTGCGGGTTGAGCGACAGGTTTTGCAGTCTTGCCGCCCCTGTGCCTACACTACGGAAATTGGTGAGCCATGTGGAGCAGCAGAGTTCTCTTCCGCAAGGTCCTGTTCCTCCGATTCGTCCGGCTTCCTGCCGAGCGCCAATCTGCTTCATCTCGATGCGTACCCGGAACGTCTCTGCATAGACCTTGATGAGTTGTCGGAAATCCACTCGCTCATCGGCAATATAATAGAAGATGGCCTTGGTACCGTCGCCTTGATACTCCACATCGCCTATCTTCATTTGCAGTTGCAGGTCTTTTGCCAACTGACGCGCCCGAATCATGGTAGATTGCTCTTTTTGTTTAGCTTCTTGGCATTTCTGCAAATCCTGCTCAGTAGCAATACGATAGATGGCGCGTATTTCATATCGGCTGAGGTCGATATGATTTTTCTGCATCTGACGTGTAACGAGGTCACCGGTGAGTGTAACTTCGCCGATATCATGTCCGGGATTGGCTTCCACGGCAACAACCGTTCCTTTTTCCAGGGGCAGATGGTTGCTGTTATGGAAATAAGCCTTGCGTGTGTTTTTGAACTGCACCTCCACCAGATCGTTGGCATTGACGTCTTTTGGAAGAGAAGCCAGCCAATCGGTGACGGGCAGCATGTGACGTGAGTTGCGGCGACAGGCACTTGCCGGTATCTCGTTAGTTCCGTTATGTAATGTAAAGTTATTCATTGTTTTTTTTATATTACAGAGCACTCAGATGTTTAGAGGCTCAAAAAGGGTTGAAGTAATTAATTTTTGAGTAGTACAATAAATTGAAGGCAGAGGTCGAAGAGGATAATCTTGGCATTTCCGTTTTGTTCTATTTGTTTTTGCGCCGTATCCAATTCCTGCATCATCTTTTCCACGTTGTTCTCATTGATAAAAGGAGCAAATTTCTCGGAAAATTGCGCCTCTGCCGGGGTTTGATAATTGATTTCGGGCAAAGCGGCATTCCTGATAAAGTTTTCACGAATCTGACGCTGAGCAAACAGGAGAAATGATTTAATCTGTTCCCGTCCTTTGGTGCTCATCTCGGAGCACCAGTTGCGCAGCTCAATCAGCGAGTCATATTTTTTTCTGGCTCCTACCTGCCATGCATTTCGCATGAGTTGGATAAAAGCTTGCAGGTTTTGTGTATTGGTTTCGTTCTCACTGACTATCTGCATGGCTTTCAGCCAACTGCCGGAGGCGATATGTGCGATAGATGCGGCAGTGGTGATATCCATATCTTCGTCTTGTGATTGTTCACACAAGGCTTTGATGATGTCTTTTTCTTCTATTCGCGGCACTTTAATCTGCTGCGTGCGGCTCAAGATGGTGGATAAGAGCAAGGATGGGTCTTCGCTTACCAAAAGGAAAACGGTACCTTCGGGCGGTTCTTCCAGGATTTTGAGCAGTTTGTTGGCACAAGCGGTATGCATTTTCTCGGGCATCCAGATAATCATTACTTTGAACCCGTCGCCAAATGCTTTGAGAGACAGTTTCCGTAAGATTTCGCTGCTCTCGGCTTCGTAGATGATGCCTTGCTTGTTTTGCGCTCCTATGTATTGCAACCAGTCGTTAAGTGAGAAATATCGTCTGTCGATCACTATTTCCCGGAATTTGCCGATATAATCGTTGCACACGGCTTCTTTGCTCGAATCGGTTTTGATGATAGGAAAGGCAAAATGCAAATCGGGATGCTGCAATTTTTCATACTGCAAGCAGGTGGGGCATACTCCGCAACTGTCTTCTGTTGTACGGTTTTTGCAAGCCAGATACTGAGCATAGGCGATAGCAAGTTGCAGTTTTCCTACCCCTTGTTCTCCATACAACAACTGCGCATGTGGAATACGGTTTTCCTGAACCGACAGCCTCAACCGCCGTTTCACATCTTCTTGCCCTATGATATCACAAAATCGCATAAAATCGGCGACAAAGTTACAAAAAATTTGTGTATATAGAAAATAGTTTGTAATTTTGCGCGCTTTTTCGTGAAAAAGCATACCATTATTTTAATTAATCGGGGTACGCGTTACCCTAAATTTTGTAACTCGAGACACGTGTTGTCTCATTAAACAACCAAAGAAAATGGCAACAAAAATTCGTTTGGCTCGTCATGGTCGCAAAGACTATGCTTACTACCACATTGTAGTAGCCGACAGCCGTTCCCCTCGTGACGGCAAGTTTATTGAGCGTATCGGCTCTTACAACCCCAACACCAATCCTGCTACCGTAGATCTCAATTTTGAGCGTGCTCTTTATTGGGTGAACGTAGGTGCTCAGCCCACAGACACGGCTCGCAACATTCTTTCGGGCGAAGGTGTGCTGCTGATGAAGCACTTGCAAGGCGGCGTTAAGAAAGGTGCTTTCGATGAGGCTGCTGCTCAAAAGAAATTTGATGCATGGAAAGCAGAGAAAGATGCCAAGAACGGCAAAATCAGTGCAGAAGAGGCTCAGAAACTTCTCAAGATTGAGAAAGACCGCAAGGCTCAAGAGATTGAGGCCAACAAGGCTAAAGCTGCGGAGATTGCCAAGAAGCGTCAAGAGGCTCTGGAAGCTGAGGCTCAGGCTGCAAAGGAAGCTGTCGAAGAGGCTGCTCCCGCTGAAGAGGTTGCTCCTGCCGAAGCTGCAGAATAAGACATGCATCTTGTTCACAAGCAAAAGACTAACCTGCGGGTTGGTCTTTTTTTTTTGAATTTTGGTGGAAAAAGTGAGGAGAAAATTGTTTTTGTCACTTTATGAAGTCCGCAGAATGTATCGTTTATCTAACGTATATCTATCGTATATCTATCGTGTATCTATCGTATATCTATCGTGTATCTATCGTGTTTATAGGCTGCAGGCGGCTTTAGAAGTACTACCATTTGCGAAGAAATGTTCAGGTGTTTGAGGGGTGCGACAAGGGAAATTGTTGAGGACAGTATGTGTTTTTTATTCGACAGACGAGACTGACTATATGCCATAATATCCTGTCAACGAGTAAAATTTTGATGCGTTTGCCTTGGAGGTCTAAAATAAAATTTTAGCAATTGAGAAAAAAGCAGTATCTTTGTCGGCTACATGTGCATATCAGGAAACATGAATTATAAAGCCGAAATAAAAAATACGGTGTGGCTAATAGGTCTGCAAGGTATAAATTACTTGATTCCGCTAATTGTATGGCCTTATCTTATGGTTGTATTAGGAGCAGAACAGTGGGGGAAATTTACTTTTGGTTTGTCGCTTGCGCAATGGCTGATATTGATTGTTGATTTCGGTTTTAATATGACAGCAACCAAACGTATTTCTTTAGCGCATACAGACAAAGCCGAAATAAGCAGAATATTTACCTCTACATTATGTGCCAAATTATTATTGTTGGCGATATGTGGCGTGATAGTGTCAGGATTGTGGTTTATTCCCCGATTTGAGGTGTATCGGCAGGTGATGTTAGTGTTTTTCCTTATGGTAATAGGCAGTGTTTTCTATTTTGTTTGGCTATACCAAGGTTTGGATCAGATATGGCGTGTATCCGCCATTAATGCTGCCTCCAAATTATTATTGCTGCCCATGTTATTTTTGTTTGTGAAGAGTCCGAGTGATGTATTGACAGCTTCATTTTTGCAGGCAGGAGGATTCCTGCTATGCGGCTTAGGAGTAATATTGAGTGTTCACATACATGATTATGCCCATTTGACAAAAATAGGTTGGAGAGATATTAGAGAGACTTTGCATGACGGTTTTCCTGTGTTTCTAAGTTCTGCTGCAACAAGCATATATACTGCCTTGTTCGTGGTGATATTGGCCTATTTTGTGGCTCCTGATGATGTGGGCAGATATACAGCCTCAGAGAAATTGATGAGATGCGGGATATTGCTATTATGGTCGCCTGTTGTGCAGGCCTTCTTCCCAAGGCTAAGTCGCATGTCAAGTGAGAATCGGCAAAAAGCGGAAGGGCTTCTCAATAAATTGCTATTGTATACGGTGGCAGTGTCAATTTTTTTTGGCGGTATTTTGTTTTTTGCAGCCGGCTCGTTAGCCGATTTTCTGGGTAGCGATTACGAAGGTATTCAGTCATTATGCAGGATTATGGCCTTTGTGCCGATTTTTGTTTGCGTGGGAGGAATTTATGGTCAGTTGGGTCTTTTGGCGATGGGTGATGAGGCAGATAAACGAGGATTTAGAAATGTGTATATGGGAGCTGCTATTTTTGCATTGTGCATAGTATTTCCTTTATCACGCTATATGGGAGGTTTAGGGGTGGCTATAGCTGTGTTATTGACTGAGGCAGTTGTATGTATCTGTATAGGTGGACTTTATTTGAAAAACAAGAGCAAGCGATGAATCTAATTACATTTGTGAGCGTAATATTGCTAATAGCGGGGTTAAGTGATTGGGCAACCGAACGCTATCCTCGTTTGCAACGGCAGATTTTCTATTTTGTTTTTGCTTTTGTCTATATATGTTATACTTCCAAGCTTTATTATGGACCTGACATCAAATTATACGTGTACTACTATGAGCATCTCCCGTCGGTGGGTGCAATGTTGAATGGTCATGTGAAACTATGGTTTAGTTTTGAATGGGGTTTTGTGTTTTTCTGCAGTCTGCTCAGTAGCATAGGAATCAATTTTTGGGGACTAACGGCAATTATATCCACTTTATATTTTGCTTCTTTGTTTTTAGTTTTGCGGAAACTGGAATACAAACGATGTTTTGCTATGATGTGTATCCTTATATTAGATTCTACCTTAGTGACAGTAACTTTGCGCCAATGTCTTGCAGTATCGATGTTTCTGTTTATGATGGTGGCATGGCAAGATAAGAAATATTTTTGGAGTTTAGTATGTATGGTTTTGACGGCAGTATTCCATAAATCGGGTATAATAGCGGTGTCTTTTCCCGTCATGTTTTTATTGTTACATAATTTCAATCTTCGCGAAGGTTGGTATCAACTTTTGATTGTGCTATTGATAGCGATGTTTGCGTTGCCGATTGCCCATCTGATATCTCCTTTGGCAAATGCTTTGCAGGGGTCGGGAGCATTGATTCATTCTGCTCGTCATCATTTACAATTAGGTAGACAGATACAAACAGTATTTTTCATATACATGATCGTTCTCATTCTTGCAGAACATTACACCCGTTACGGATTTCCGCACAAATGGAGCAGTTGGGCAGTAGTAGCCGTTGTTGGTATGGCTGTAGTTGTGGCTTTGTATCAGTATTATTATTTGCTTAACAGAATAAGATCTTATTTTTTGCCGATAGTAGTGGTGTATCTTATGAACCTGATTCAAGAAAGCGACAAAAAAGGTAGCTATCCAATCTCATACAATCACCTTTTTCGTCAAGTAACGGCATTGGTGGTATTTTCGTATATGAGTTTCTATACCTATCGTTTTGAGCGCAATACATCTTGTTATTCTGTTCCTCTATACAAAGCATCCACTTTGCTTGATTTACGTGATGCAGAGATGTGGCAGGTAAGAAACCGTCAAATGGAAATAGCTGATGGTTATTGGAAGAATGACTTTATGAAAAAGGAAAATAACAGATTATGATTGATATTTTGCTATCCACATACAACGGCAAAACATATATTGCAGCATTTTTGCAATCTTTGGCGAACCAATCATATACAGATTGGCGGTTACTGGTTAGAGATGACGGGAGTAATGACGGCACACTTGAGATATTGGAATCAATAACCAAAGATTGGCGACAAGAAGTGAAAGTATTACCTATGACAACTTCACACATCGGCGCAAAGAATAGTTTTGAGCAATTGATGCTTGTCTCTAATGGTGAATATTGTGCATTTGCGGATCAAGACGATGTTTGGCTCGAACACAAATTGGAGTTGAGTATGCAAAGAATGAAGGAAATGGAGGTGAAATATGGGAGTGAGAGAGCATTGATTGTTCATTCCGATATGAAGGTGGTAGATGAAAATTTACAAGAATTATCTCCTTCTTTTTGGAAATATTCCAATCTGCGTCCCGATATATTGGAAACTGATGTACATTATTTGGGAGTGACCAATTGTCTGACAGGATGCACAATGCTTATAAACAGAGAAGCCAGACGACTAAGTTTGCCAATACCTGATAATGCCTATATGCATGATGCCTGGATAGGAGTGAAAGTGTTAAGTGAAGGCGGAAAGATAAATTACATAAAAGATTCTACACTATTTTATCGACAGCACGGTGACAATACATTAGGGGCAATAAAATATAACTTTTCCGTTCTTAATTGGCATGAAAAATATCGTTTAGCGAGACTCAGTTATCATAACGCCAAAGGAATCGTTTTCAAAAACAAGTGGCATTTTTTGTATTGGAAGTGCCGATATTTTTATAGGCTTCATGTATGCGGATAAGTGTATGTATGGCAACATATAATGGTGAGCTTTATATTGCAGAACAACTGCAGTCTATATTAACTCAATTGGGGGAAGATGATGAAATCGTCATCTCCGATGATGGTTCAATTGATGCCACATGCGAGATTATTGAAGCCTTCCATGATAAACGCATTAGGCTTATTCATTCACAATATAGTAATGCCACACTCAATTTTGAACACGCACTGGAACAAGTAAACGGTGACATTATTTTCTTATCAGATCAAGACGATGTGTGGTTAGACGGAAAAGTTGAAAAATGTGTAGAGGAGTTAAAAAACTATGATTTGGTGGTGACCAATTGCAGGTTGGTTAATGAAAATTTGGAAACTATTCATTCTTCATTTTTTGATATGTATAATATAGGAAAGGGACTAATGAAAAACTTACTATATAGCAGATACTACGGCTCCAGTATGGCATTTCGACGAAGTTTGTTGGAGAAGGCCATGCCTTTTCCCCCAACAGCCGAGATTGGTCACGATTTATGGCTCGGATTGGTAGCGGAAAGTGTAGGAAGAGTAAAGTTTATAGAGACCCCCTTTCTACTATATCGGCGGCATAAGGGAACCGTTACTCAAACGGATTATATTCTATTCAGAAGCAAACGTTCTTTAAAAGAAAAACTCAAAACACGTTATTTAATTATAAAATATATACTTCAATTTAGATATCATCATGCAAGATAATCTTGTAAGTATCATAACCCCGATTTACAATGGTGAGCAATTTATGTCGCAAACCATTGAGAGTGTGCTACGCCAGACTTATCCTCATTGGGAAATGCTGATAGTGAACGATGGAAGCAACGACCGAAGTGAGTCCATAGCACGTCAATACGCAGCTGAAGACAGTCGCATCCGTGTGCTCACCCAAGCCAATGCCGGGAGTGCTGCAGCTCGCAACAACGGAATTCGTACTGCCAAAGGAAGATATATGGCTTTGTTAGATGCCGATGACCTTTGGGAAGATGACTTTTTGGAATCTCAACTTAAGTTTATGCGTGAGAATAAAGCCGAGGTGGTATGTGGAGCTCATAGGCGTATTGACGAGAGTGGAAATGAGATTCTCAAGCCTTTTTATCCTCCAGAGAGGGCTACCTATAAAGACCTGCTGAAGACTAACTCCATCTCTTGTTTGACCGGACTATATGACAGTGCCCTACACGGGAAGGTTTATCTTCATGAAGAGTTCGGCAGTCTGCGTGATGACCATATCTACTGGCTCGAAATAGTCAAACAAGCCGGTGTGGTGTATGGCAATCAAAAAATAGTAGGCAGTTATCGTATGTCAAAAGAGTCGGTTACCTACAACAAGAAAAAACTGATAGTACCTCAATATAAAGTATATCGTGAAGTTGAGAAAATGAGCATTCTTAAGAGTTTGTATTATCTCTCTCATTGGGCATGGAATGGTTTTAAGAAATATACCCATGGGTGGAATTAAACGATACTCAATGGTCGTAAGGGGAGTATGGGGAATGTAGGAATGAGGAAAAATTGCCAAATTTTTTTGGTGTTTTTTTGCAGGCAAAGAGTAAAAAAATGGTCATTTTTATGCCTATAACATTCACATAATAAGAATATTATACCTCAAAGTATGCACGATGTCCGCTGCATGTCCGCTACATGTCCGCTAAAAAGGTGCTCTTTTTTTCGAAAAAACAGGATTTAGTTCCAAGTGGAAAAATTGCCAAATTTTTACTGTTAATTCTGCAATGGATGAAATATAAATTTAATATGACAAAGAAAAAATATGACTTTTTGATAGTAGGGAGCGGCTTGTTTGGATCAGTCTTTGCACAACAAGCAACCGAAGCCGGCAAACGCTGTCTGGTTGTGGACCGGCGCTCACATGTAGGAGGCAATGTGTATTGTCAGTGCATTGAAGGTATCAATGTGCACGCTTACGGAGCCCATATTTTCCACACCGATGACAGACAGGTATGGCATTATGTTCGTCGCTTTGTCAGTTTCAACCGATTTACCAACAGTCCGCTTGCCAACTATAAAGGCAGACTCTACAATTTGCCTTTCAATATGAACACCTTCCATCAGTTATGGGGAGTAAATACCCCAGAGGAGGCACAAGCACGTCTGGCAATAGAGCGTGGCAGATATGCCACCATCAATCCGCAGAACTTGGAAGAACAAGCCATCAAACTCGTAGGGAAGGACATCTATGAAAAATTGGTAAAGGGATATACGGAGAAACAATGGGGAAGAAGCGCAAAAGAACTACCCACTTTTCTTATCCAGCGCCTACCACTTCGTTTTGAATATGACAACAACTATTTTAACGACCGCTATCAAGGTATTCCGGTTGGCGGTTATAATGGTTTAATCAACAAACTTTTGGAAAACACTGATATTCGTCTTAATACTGATTTTCTGCAGGAGCGCGAAGAGTTGGTGGAGCAGGCGGAGGTGGTTGTCTATACGGGTATGCTTGATGCCTATTTCAACTATTGCTATGGCAATTTGGAATATAGAAGTTTGCGTTTTGAAACAGAGGTGTTAAACAAACCCAATTTCCAGGGTAACGCTGTGGTTAACTTCACAGATGTTGATGTTCCGTACACACGCATTATCGAGCATAAACATTTCGAGCCGGGCAATCGTCAAGCCAAGACGGTGATTACCAGGGAGTATCCGGAGCAGTGGACACCCGAGAGAGAAGCCTACTATCCGGTTAATGATGAGACGAATGAGAAGTTGGCATCAAAATACAAACAACTCGCTAATGAGGAGCAGAATGTAATTTTCGGTGGCAGACTTGCTGATTATACTTATTACGATATGGACGAAGTGATTCGAAAAGCATTAGACATGGCACATTCAAAAATACTATGAAAGAAAAACTGACAATAGAATTTCTTGTACCGCCTGTCGTTATTGGCAAACAACCGGCAGAGCGAAGTTCGGGTTGTACACATGTGGTGTATGCCACTCCGAATATCTACGAACTTCAGGTTGCTTCCTGTGTTAGAGAGGCTGGATTCTCCGTTAGATACACCGACTGCATCAATCATCACAAAGATATCAAAAAGTGGCTGAGTGAAGAACGTCAACAGCCAGCCCGCGTTTATGTTATCTGGACTGTTAATCTCAGCATTGAAAACGACCTTGAATCGGTTCGTCAACTCCATAACGTTCTGCCAGACACCAAAGTAGTGCTGTTAGGACCCGGAAGTACATATTTCGGTTCAAAATACCCGATGGACGATAATACCGTTGTCGTTTTAGGTGAGCCCGAACAGACGCTTGTGGAATTGCTCAGTAAATGGAATGAAAAACAGGAATGGAAAGATACAGAAGGTATTGGCTATTGGCAAGACGGTGTTTATCATCGCACGGCCATGCGCCCGCTCATGAAAGACCTTGATATGCTACCATTTCCTGCCCGAGACCTTGTGGCGGATATAGAATATCGAAACCCCAAACTTAAGGTAACACCATACGCAACCATGGTCACCTCACGCAACTGCCCCTTCCGCTGCATATATTGTGTGCCCAGTTCTCTTACCTTCGCTAGGGAGATAGAGTATAAAGCGCACTATCATCGCAAACCGCCCATCAGTTTCCGATCGGTAGAGAAAGTGGCGGAAGAAGTCGACTTTCTGGCCGCACAAGGCATCCGTGCAATAGGCTTTATGGACGACAATTTTATCTGGAATGAACAACGCACCGTTGCCATTTGCGAAGCCCTAAGAAGAAATCATATAGTTTGGGGATGTCAAGCCCGCGTGGATGCCATCACCGAAAATATTGCCCGCGTCTTGGGAGAATCAGGATGCCTATATGTTGATTTGGGAGTGGAATCATTCAATGATGATATTCTCAACTATATCCGAAAGGGTATCACTTCCGGACAAATATACGAGGCGATTCAATTGCTGCAAAAGCATAAAGTGCCCGTCAAACTCAATATTCTCATCGGAACCAGTCCTCTGGAAACAAAACAAACCATACGCGATACTATCCGTAAAGCCAAACAATTGCATGTGGACCAACTGATGATCAATATTGTATCGCCTTTCCCCGGAACCGAATTTTATCAAATGGCACTTGACAACGGCTGGATAAAAAATGGCGAATACGTACCTACAGATGTTCAACGCAACTCCATACTCAACTATCCACACCTATCTTCCGATGAGATGGAACGTCTTCTGTTTCAGTCTAATATAAGCTATTTTCTCTCACCGGGATTCGTATGGACTCAACTCCGCCGATTCCGCTCATGGAAAGACTTTCGACATGCATTGCAAACACTTAAAGTAAAATTATTCGGATAAATCTTTTTATCAATCAACATATATCGGACTATGAAAATCAAAGTCTCTTATATCATCATCACCTGGAACGGACTTCCTCTTTTGAAGCAATTGCTTGGCTCACTTCAAAAGCAGATGTTGCGTGAAGATGTGGATGTGTGGGTGGCAGACAATGGTTCACAAGACGGCACGGTCGATTTTATTCGCGGTCACTATCCCGCTGTTCACTTGATGGAGTTGTCCGAAAACAAAGGAGTTGCTTTCGCTCGCAACCGGCTACTGGAGCAGGCAAAAGGTGAGTATTTATTCATCCTCGACAACGATATTGTGTCTTCCGATGAGACAGTTGAAGGCATGGAGAAATATATGGATGCTCATCCTGAAATAGGACTTTCAGCTTGTCAACTTGTAGGGAAAGATGGAGAACCACAGGAAAATTGTAAGCCTTTCCCGGGAATATGGCAGAAAATAAGTAGTCTTGTTCTCCATCGAACCAATAGTCGCTTTCACTACGAAAATGAGATGAAGAGTGGACAACCTTTTGAGCCGGTATATGTTATAGGTGCTTGCCAACTCATTCGTCGCAGCACATTCCAACAGGTAGGACTTTTGGATGAGAGAATATTCTACGGACCTGAAGACTGCGACTACTGTCTGCGCGTACGCAATGCCGGTTGGAAGGTTGCTTATTTGCCGCAGTTTACTTTGCAACACCTCTGCCAACGCAAGACATTCAAACGCCCTTTCTCTTCATTGGGACTAAAGCACATTCTTGCATTACTCTATTTCTATTGGAAATACAAACGTTGTTAACTTGGTAGTTCAGCAATCGGAAATGCAGATATTGCCGGCTTAGCCATGCAGTAAGTTTGGTTTAGCCATGCAGTAAGCTTGGTTTATCCATGCAGTAAGCTTGGCTTATTATAGTTGCAAGTTTGGTTTAGCCATGCAGTAAGTTGGTTTAGCCATGCAGTAAGCGGAATGTCAGGTAAAACGCATATACGATGACGAGTATAGCTCCCCCCCAACGTTTTATCTCTCTTTCCTTGTTTGTCTTAACAAGTAACCATACTATTATGCTACCCAAGGCAGCCGCCCATGCGTCAGTTACAATGCCATCATAGGCAGGAAGATGGCGTATAGTGGCACTTGTGCCGAGTATAAAGAAGACATTGAATATATTGCTTCCAATGACATTTCCGAGGGCGATATCACAATTCTTTTTGAAAGCTGCCATGACGGAAGTTGCCAATTCGGGCAAAGATGTGCCTAATGCCACTATTGTCAGTCCAATAACTACCTCACTTACGCCTAAATCAGTGGCAATCTTTACGGCACTCTTGACTATCATCTCTCCACCAACTACCAATCCGATTAGGCCGATCAGTACGAAGAGTATTGCTTTGCCCAGTGTCATTTGTTTCACTTCTTCGGCATTGCTATCTTCGGGGTGGTCTTTTGCATGGCGGAAGGTATTGAAAATGAAGTAGGCAAACATGAGCAACAGCAGTATTCCCCCGAGACGTGATATTCCGCTAATCTCTTCGCCAAAGGGTGACTGTATGCCGACCATAGCAAAAACCATAATTCCAGCTATGATGCTCATAGGTATATCAAAGTCTCTACTACGTTTCTGTGATTTGACGGGGAATACTAAAGCCGTAAGACCTAATATGACGAAGGTATTGATGATATTGCTTCCCAATATATTGGAAATTGCGAGGTCGGTAGCTCCATCTGCGACGGAGACCATATTGACGACGAACTCCGGCATACTGGTGCCTAATGCTACGACGGTGAGACCTATGACCAAGTCAGTAACTCCCAAGCGTTTAGCTATGGCGGAAGCGCCATCTACCAACCAATCTGCTCCTTTGACTAATAATACGAGTCCGATAATTAATACGGCTGCCAATACCCAAGGATTGGACAAATATAGAACTAATCTTTCCATTGTATTGTATTCAGTTATTTTGTGGTTATTTTGTAGTTATTTTGTAGTTATTTTGTAGTTATTTTGTAGTTATTTTGTGGTTATCTTGTAATTATCTCAAACATTAAACAAGAAGTGCATGATATCTCCATCTTGTACCAAATAATCTTTACCTTCGACAGAGAGTTTTCCTGCGGCTCTACATTGGCTTTCGCCACCGAGATTGATGAAATCTTCGTATTTAATGACTTCGGCGCGGATGAATCCCCGTTCGAAGTCAGTATGTATCACGCCTGCACATTGTGGAGCCTTCATACCTTGTTGGAAGGTCCATGCCCTGACTTCGTCACTTCCTGCGGTGAGAAATGTGCGAAGATTGAGTAAACGATAGGCAGCTTTAATGAGTCTGTTGACTCCTGACTCTTTCAAGCCTAATTCTTCCAAGAACATTTGTCGTTCATCATAGGTTTGAAACTCTGCTATTTCAGATTCAATTTTTGCCGCCAAGACAAGGACTTCGGCGTTATCATCTTTGACTGCCTCTCGTACTGCATCGACATAATGATTGCCATTTGCGGCACTTTGCTCGTCCACATTACATACATACATGACAGGTTTATTGGTGAGCAGGAAGAGGTCTTTTGCAAGCGGCTGTTCCTCTTTAGCCAAGATGACGGTTCTTGCGGAGCGTCCTTGCTCTAAGGCGGCCTTATATCGGAGCAAGATATCGAGCAGTGCTTTGGCTTGTTTATCGCCTCCTGCTTTAGCCTGTTTCTCTGTTTTAAGAATGCGCGCTTCGACGGTCTCGAGGTCTTTGAGTTGCAACTCTGCATCGATAATCTCTTTATCCCTGACGGGATCTACGGTACCGTCCACATGCACGACATTGTCATCATCGAAGCAACGGAGGACATGCAAGATGGCATCTGTTTCGCGGATATTAGCAAGGAACTTATTTCCGAGCCCTTCTCCTTTGGATGCACCTTTGACTAATCCGGCGATGTCCACTATTTCGACGGTAGTAGGAATGACTCCTCTTTGTGGATGGCAGATATCTGCGAGGCGGTTGAGTCGTTCGTCAGGTACGGCAGTTACGCCGACATTGGGTTCGATAGTACAGAAGGGGAAGTTAGCGGACTGTGCTTTGGCGTTACTTAGACAGTTAAACAAGGTACTTTTACCCACATTAGGCAGGCCTACGATTCCACATTTTAGTGACATAACTATAGATTTTATATTTGTTTTAGTCGTTGGCGGAATTAAAAAATGTTCAATTTTTCCTCAAAAAAACGTAGCGGACTTGTAGCGGACATATAGCGGACATGTAGCGCACATGGTGAGCCCTTAAAAAATCCAAAAATGTTCTATTTTTCCTCAAATTTCAGTAAGCCTTTTGTAAGGACTGCGTAAGGACTTTGTAAACCTTTTATATTTTTTTACAAAATATTCTGTTTTTTTCTCATTCCTACATTCCTTACATACTCCTTTCACAACTATAGCATATCGTTTAATTCCGCCAACGAGTTATGATTTAGTCGGCAAAGTTACGGATATTTTTTGGTACGGGCAAGTACATATTGTTTGTGCCATTCTAAAAAAAAGTGTATCTTTGCAGTCGGCTCCATAAAATCCATAAAAATACAATGATGCAATCTACTATAGAAACCCCATTTGCTCGCTATGAGCGAGAAGATATGGACGAAGCACTTCGGGTACTTCGTTCAGGTGGTGTAATACTTTATCCTACCGATACGATATGGGGCTTGGGCTGTGATGCTACCTGTTCAGCAGCCGTGCGTCGGATATATAATATCAAGCATCGGCAAGACACGAAAGCAATGCTTTGCCTTTTAGATGGTGCGGGTAAACTTCAAGGATACATGCAAGAAGTACCGGAACAGGCTTATGAACTGATAGAACTTGCTACCCGCCCTCTTACAATTATCTATCCTCATGCCAAGGGAGTGGCTGCTGAATTATTAGGTGCAGACGGGTCTTTGGGCATACGTATTACGCGCGAGCCATTTATACATGCGTTATGCGAGCGGCTTCGTCATCCGTTAGTGAGCACTTCTGCCAATATAAGCGGTGAGCCTTCTCCTAAGATATTCAAAGATATTGCAGAGGAATTGAAATCAGAAGTGGATTACATTGTTCGCTATCGCCAAGATGATACACGTGAGTCTGCTCCCTCAAGCATCATTAAACTCGACGTTGGCGGCGTCATCAAAATCATACGTCCATGAGTAGAATCAAACATAACAGATTGTCGCAGCATCGTCGTCAGCAACTGATATATATGATGTTAGACTTGATAGGCTCGGTGCTTATTTGGGTGTCATTCCTTCTTTTCCGTTGGGCAGTATATGAAGAACGTGTGACGGAAGTGGGTACTTTGCTGGTTCCAGCCTTCAGTTTCTATCGTGGCTTATTATTGTATCCAATAGGCTGTATGATAGTGTATTACCTTTCCGGTTACTACATGAACCCGTTTCGTCATACCTTTTCACAGGAGTTGTCGTTGACATTCTTCTCCGCTGTTATAATCTCACTGACAGCCTTCTTTGTGATTGTTATAGACGACCATGTAACGAGTTATCTGCTTTATTATAAGTCGCTTTTAGCTCTCTTTCTGCTACAATTCTTCATCTCCTATATCATTCGTCTGAGTGTCAGTTTGACGATACGTCATCTGATAAAAAAAGGCAGGTTTTTGTTCAATACTGCCATTATCGGGAGTGAGTCGGAAGCCGCCGGTATCCGCTCTTTGCTGACAGATAAGCGTGTAGTTGCTGTCATTGATGAAAAGGATTTGGAGCATTTTCATGAGTTGCGCGAACGTTACAACTTGAGCGAAGTAGTGGTAGCAACCCGTTATTCCGATGAGCGTCTTTATGAGATTATCAGCAAAGTATATGCAGCGCATATCGAAATCTATTTTCCGGCACAAGTGTATGATATTCTGACAGGTGTTGCGAACATACAAACGCTAAAGAGCGCGCCGTTAGTTTGCGTAACGAAGCATCACATGAACGATACGGAACTGACTATCAAAAGAGTGAGTGATATTGTTTTTTCTGCACTGAGTCTTATCGTTCTGTCACCTCTGTTTTTGGCTGTGGCCATAGCCGTGAAAGTAGACAGTAAGGGCAATGTTATCTACAAACAGGAGCGTATCGGTAAGTTCGGTCGTCCGTTTAATATACTTAAATTCAGGACAATGGTGTCGGATGCAGAGCGAGACTTGCCCCAACTAAGCCAGGCGGACGATCCGCGTATTACGCGTGTCGGGCACTGGCTGCGTAAATTCCGTATAGACGAGTTGCCGCAGTTCTGGAACGTACTTGTAGGCGATATGTCTCTGGTCGGTCCGCGCCCCGAAAGAAAATATTATATCGACAAGATTATAGAGAAAGCACCGTACTATTGTCTTCTTTATAAGATTCGTCCGGGACTCACCTCTTGGGGACCTATCAAAGTGGGCTACACTGATACTCTGGACAAGATGATACAGCGTCTTAACTACGATATTGTGTATATGGAAAACATGTCACTCAAACTGGACCTGAAGATTTTGTTTTATACCATACAAGTTATAGTGGATGGCAGGGGACAATAATGTATATAACCGACTGATACAATGGCGGGAACGGTATATTAAAGAACGCCATTTCGTGTTAATCCTATCTTTCTTCGTGGGGTTCTGCACTTCTGTGGCGGCATGGCTGCTGAAAACACTTATTCATTGGATTAGTTTCTGGGTGCATACCGCCGTTGAGCAGACGGGACACTCCTATTGGCTTCTTATCTGTCCGATGATGGGTATCGCCCTGTCAGCCTTGTTCGTGCGTTTTGTTGTTCGCGATGATATCTCTCATGGTATCACCAAAATACTTTATGCCATTTCCCAACGTAAGAGTATCATCAAGACGCATAATATGTGGTCAAGCATCGTTGGCTCCTCTCTCACCATCGGTTTTGGTGGCTCTGTCGGAGCCGAGGCTCCTATCGTTCTCACCGGTGCCGCCATCGGAAGCAATCTGGCACGCTTGTTCCGGCTCAACCAGAAAACCATGATGCTTATGATTGCCTGCGGAGCAGCAGGTGCCATCGGAGGTATCTTCAAAGCGCCTATCGCAGGACTTGTGTTCACACTGGAGGTGCTTATGATCGACATGACCATGGCAAACATATCGCCCTTGATGATTTCTTCCATCACAGCCACATCCTTCACCTATTTATTCTCGGGCGCCACACCGATGTTCCCGCTCACTCAAAACGAGCCTTTCGCCATCGAACGTGTGCCGTGGTATCTGCTGCTGGGCGTGGTCTGCGGTTTTATGTCGCTCTATTTCACAAGAGGCATGGACTTTTTGGAAACAAATTTCAAAAAGATACGTTCTTTTTGGGTGAAAATACTGGTAGGAGGCGTCTCTCTGTCACTACTTGTCTTCCTCTTTCCCCCACTATTCGGAGAAGGATATGACACCATTGCACAACTGCTCAACTCCCACAGCGGACTCACCATTGAGAATAGTCCTCTCCTCGCATTGGGTACCGAAAGTTGGGTGCTGATTGTGTTTCTCGCCCTCACGGTTCTGCTTAAAATCGTCGCTTCCGTCGCTACTAACGGAGGAGGAGGGGTCGGAGGAATCTTTGCACCCTCGCTTTTTGTCGGTTGCATAACAGGTTTCCTCACTGCACGGCTACTCAATATGGCAGGTTTGGAATTGCCGGAGTCAAACTTTGCACTCGTGGGTATGGCAGGATTGATGGCGGGCGTGATGCATGCACCGCTAACCGGCATGTTCCTCATCGCTGAACTCACTGGTGGATATCACCTTTTTATGCCACTCATGATGGTATCCGTACTCTCCTATATGACCATCCTCCTCTTTGAACCCCACTCCCTGTACGCCATGCGTCTGGCTAAAAAAGGAGAACTGCTCACACATAACAAAGACCGATCCGTACTCACCCTCCTGCACATGGAAAATGTACTCGAAAACGACTTGCGAACACTCCATCCCGAAATGTCACTCGGAGAACTGGTGAAAGTCATCTCCGAGAGCAATCGCAACATTTTTCCCGTCATCTCGAAGGATGGAAAACTTATGGGCATCCTATTGCTCGATGAAGTGCGAAATATCATGTTCCAACCGCGGCTGTATAAGCGTTTCAAGGTCTCGCAGCTTATGACCTCTCCCCCTGCCATCCTGAAATATGACATGTCAATGGAACGTGTGATGGAGATTTTTGAAGATACAGGCGCATGGAATCTGCCTGTAGTTGATAAAGATAATCACTATCTCGGCTTCGTCTCCAAATCAAAGATTTTCAACTCTTATCGCCACGTCTTGGTACACTTCTCCGAAGAATAAGAGTCTCAATGTTCTTTCACTGAACATTGCCTGAATTTTGCAACAGGTGCGCACCACAGATGCTTGTTGTCTCCTTTTTTTTCTAAAAAATATTTGTACAATTAAAAATTATACCCTATCTTTGCAGCCGTGTTTAATAAGTTTATTAAATAGAGGATTAAAGGTAGGCGGAATGAAAGTAAAAAATTTGGCAATTTTTCCACTCGAAAATCACTCCTGTTTTTTCGAAAAAAAGTGCACCTTCACAGCACCTATCGTGCGGACAGCGTGCGGACATCGTGCATACTTTGAGGTATAATATTCTTATTATGTGAATGTTATAGGCATAAAAATGACCATTTTTTTACTCTTTGCCTGCAAAAAAACACCAAAAAAATTTGGCAATTTTTCCCCAACTGATAATATCATCGCTATCGTCTCATGACGAATGCATATCACACATTCAGCCAACGGGGTAACATATAAAAATGTGTATAAAATGAAAGCTGTCTATAATTTGGGTATTGACATCGGAAGTACAACGTTGAAGGTGGCATTGTTGGATGAGCAGCAGAGACTTCGTTTCTTTGACTACCGACGTCATAATGCTGACATCCGTCAAACACTTCTGCGAACGCTTCGAGCCTTGCATGAGCGGGTCGGGGAGTGTAACCTGCGATTGGTCATAACGGGTAGTGTAGGCATGGGCTTTGCTGATACGCTGCATTGCAAGTTTGTGCAGGAAGTGGTTGCGGCTGCCAAAACGATAGAAACGCTCTATCCTTCGGTGCATACCTTTATTGATATGGGGGGCGAAGACTCAAAGATGATTTTCTTCGAACAAGGCAAAGTGCCCGATATCCGGATGAACGGCAGTTGTGCCGGCGGGACGGGAGCCTTTATTGACCAAACAGCCACACTCTTGGGCGTGGAGACCATCGAACTGGATGAACTTGCCAGAAATGCCACCACCATCTATCCCATGGCATCGCGCTGCGGCGTATTCAGCAAGACCGACATACAGAACCTCATCGCTCGCAACACACCTAAGGAAGATATCGCCGCTTCTGTCTTTCATGCGGTGGCTACACAGGTGATAGGCTCGCTGGCACGCGGCATGGATATTCAACCTGCCCTTTTCTTCTGCGGAGGACCCTTTGCTTTCCTGCCCCAACTTAGAGCTGCTTTCCTTAAAATATTAAATTTCTCCGAGAAGGACTGCATATTGCCGGAAAATGCCCAAATCATACCTGCCACTGGTTGTGCCTTGATTGCACAAACGGAAAAGAGTGTTGCGTTGACGGATTTGTTGCAAACGGTGGAAGCACATTTCGACGAGAGCATCGATTATTCTTTGCGTCTGCCGCCGCTGTTCAACGATGAGAAAGAGTATCAACAATGGTTGCAACAGAAACAAACCCATTATATTCCGCGTGCCAATCATGCCCTATCCGAAGGTTATTATCTCGGGGTTGATTCCGGTTCCACCACTACAAAAATTGTTCTGCTCAATGATGTCGGCGAGTTGGTCTATTACGATTACCAACGCAACAAGGGGGATAGCTTCCGGACTTTCCAAGAGGCAATGAAGCGTATGCAGACCTCTTTACTATCGCAAACCAAGGGTGCACACGTTTCTATCTTGGCTTCTTGTTCCACAGGCTATGGAGAGAGCCTGCTGCAAACCGCTTTTTCATTAGACTATGGTATAGTGGAGACAATGGCTCATTTTCGTGGAGCCAAAGCCGTAATGCCCAATCTGAGTTTTGTGCTTGACATCGGCGGACAAGATATGAAGGCTATCTGGGTGCAGAACAACACCATTCGCCGTATTGAAATCAACGAGGCATGCTCTTCGGGTTGTGGCAGCTTTATTGAGACTTTTGCCAATCAACTGGGCTACAAAGTGGAAGATTTCGCTCGGATGGCAGGTATGGCACAACATCCATGCGACCTGGGGACTCGCTGTACAGTCTTCATGAACTCAAAGGTGAAGCAGGCTATGCGTGAAGGGGCAAAAGTGGAAGATATAGCTGCCGGATTCAGTTATTCGGTTATCAAAAACTGTTTATATAAAGTGCTCAAACTGCATGATGTATCAGAGTTGGGCGATACCGTTGTCGTTCAAGGAGGTACTATGCGCAACCACTCGGTCGTGAGGGCGTTGGAACTGCTCACTGGCAAAACGGTTGCATTCACTGACCTCCCCGAACTGATGGGAGCCTATGGCGCAGCTCTTTATGCAAAGGAAAAAACAGAATCAACAAAAGAATGAAAACATTAGACAGTATCATAGAATCCAACGAATACACCACTCGCTTTGAGGTGTGTCAAGGCTGTGATAACCATTGCCGGGTAAGGCTATACACCTTCTCCAACGGGAAAACCTTTGCCGGAGGCAACAACTGCGAAAAAGTATATAGCAGTTTTCACGAGTCTAAAATGCGCGGCATCAATCTTTTTCAAGAGAAATACAGGTTGCTGTTCGGCAACAGACACACTGCTGTTGTCTCCAATGCAAAATCAGATATTGTACTCTGTATTCCTCGCGGACTCGGTATCTACGAAAACTATCCCTTCTGGAACACTCTGTTTGCCGAATGTGGTATTCGAGTTATTCTGTCAGGCACTTCCACTATGCCGCTTTTCGAGAAAGGCGTACGCACCATCATGGCGGACAATATATGTTTCCCTGCCAAACTCATGCACGGACATATGGCAGATCTGGTAGAGAAAATCGTTGCTGAAAAGGCAAAACCCGAAAACGCTGAAACACAATACCGTATTTTCTACCCTTATGTGGTTTATGAGAAAAAGGAAGACGAGCGCTCTCGCAACTCTTTCAATTGTCCTATCGTGAGTGCCTATAGTGATGTGATTCGCAGTGCAATAGATCCCGAGAAAAATTTTGGTATTCCGTTCGATTCACCGGTGTTTTCTTTCAATAGCAGGAAAATGCTATTCGTTTCGGCAGAAGAGTACTTGTCTGATTTGGGAATTGACAAAAAAACAGCAGACGAAGCTGTTAAGAAAGCAATAGCAGCTCAAGAAGAGTATCTAAACACACTGGAACAACGTGGACTTGACATCCTCAGACAAGCGGAAGCCGAAGGCAGAATGGTGCTGATGCTGGCAGGACGTCCTTATCACACTGACCCCCTTATCGAACACAAAATTTCACATGCCATTGCTGACATGGGCGTGGATGTCATTACAGAGCATGCCGCACGGCATGCAGGGCAAAAAGTCTATGATGCACTCAATGCCGTCACGCAATGGGCATACCCTAACCGTATTTTCAAAGCCGCTCAGTTCGTTGGAGAACAAAACTATGCAGGCCTGCAAATGGTGGAACTCACCAGTTTTGGGTGCGGACCCGATGCTTTTATCTTGGACGAAGTGCAGGCCATCCTTAACCGATATCACAAAAACCTCACCATCCTCAAAATCGATGATGTCAACAATATCGGATCTCTCAAACTGCGTGTACGAAGTCTTGTGGAAAGTACACAGAAAGAGTTGAAACAAATCTCTGCAAACGAATTTATTACGACTAAAACCTTCGAGCGCGAAGATAGGCGCCGAACAATCATTGCGCCCTACTTCGCAGAGGGATATTCCGAATTTATTTCTCCTCTGTTCAGTTTAGCGGGTTATAACGTGGTGAATCTTCCGATGGGAAATCAAAAGGATGCCGAGGCGGGGCTCAGGTATGCTAACAACGATGTCTGCTATCCTGCCACTATCGTGATAGGAAGCATCATGAATGCACTCAACAGCGGAAAATACGACCTGAAAAATACGGCTGTTATCATCACCCAAACAGGAGGACAGTGTCGCGCCACCAACTATTTCTCTCTCATCAAAAATGCAATGGTACGTAGCGGCTATCAAGATGTACCATTGCTCTCTATGGCTACATCTGCTGATATCAGCAACACGCAACCCGGTTTCGAAATCAATTGGCGCAAACTTGCCAACATCACCATTCATTCTATGGCCTATGCCGATGCTTTAAACCGGCTGTATCATTCTGCGGCTGTACGAACAAGATCTGAAGCCAACGTCACCGCCCTCCAACTTCGCGAGAAATTTATTCGGTTAGGCTGTGAAGCAGCAGAAAAAAATGATACAGGAAGCTTGATTAAACTGATGCACCTGGCTGTTGACGAATTTTCTGGTATCATCGACCCTCATAAACAAGTTCCCGTCATGGGGCTGGTTGGCGAAATCTATGTAAAATACAACTCCTTCTCACACAAAAACGTGGTAAATTGGCTGCTCGAAAATGGAGTGGAAGTGGTTCCTCCAAGCATCATTGAGTTCTTCTCCACTTCTTTCGTCAGTCGTCATGCCAACCGTGAATTGCATATCCGTGAAGAACATAAGCCCACATGGATGACAGATGGGATATACCGCTACATACGCCATATCGTGAAGAAATACGACAAAATTTGTGCTGCCTATCCGTGCTATCGTCCCTCGTCCGACATCTTTGAGATAGCAAAGTTGAGCAAACAAGTTATCTCCACTGCTGCCGACTTCGGCGAAGGATGGTTCCTGCCCGGAGAGATTTGCCATTTGGCGGAAACAGGAGTGAAAAATGTTATCTCACTCCAACCTTTCGGCTGTATCGCCAACCATATTATCTCAAAAGGCATAGAGAAAAAACTTAGAAGCATCTATCCGCAGATGAATATGCTCTTCTTGGATTTCGACAGCAGCACATCGGAAGCTAATATCTATAATCGTCTGCATTTCCTTGTGGATAATGCAAGAAAAAATATCCAATAATATACCCGTTGGCAAAAAATAATAAAAATTAACCCTTGACGAAATGCAAGTAAAAAATTTGGCAATTTTTCCACTCGAAAATCACCCCTGTTTTTTCGAAAAAAGAGCACCTTTTTAGCGGACATGTAGCGGACATGCAGCGGACATCGTGCATACTTTGAGGTGTAATATTCTTATTATGTGAATGTTATAGGCATAAAAATGACCATTTTTACTCGCGGACTGCAAAAAAAACACCAAAAAAATTTGGCAATTTTTCCACAACTGATATTTTCCTCACTATTGTCGCATGTCAGATGAATACCAAGCATTCCGTCAAAAGAGTAAGGACCCTGAAAATAAACCTACTGGAAAAATTTTGTATGGGCTGTATTAATTCCGCCAATGGGTTATAATATAGTAAGAACAACTAACTCTAAATTTATAGTATTATTATGACAGAACTTGAAATGCGTATTCTTGAGGTGGCAGAGCAACTCTTTTTAGAGAGAGGGTTTGCCGGAACTTCCACCACCGATATCGCCCGAGAAGCCGGTTGCAATCAGGCGTTGGTTCACTATTATTATCGTACCAAAGAACGCTTGTTTGCACAGATATTCTTGTCTAAAGTGGACTCCGTTTTAGAATATATCGACCACTATACATACAATGGCGATTTCTTTGGATGCCTGCGGCAACTCATTGACTTCTACTTCGATTATATCAATCATCACCGTCGCTTGCCTTTCTTGATTCTCAATGAGTTGGCTACCAATCATGACCGACGTCTGCAAATGCGCGAGTTCTTTGTCGAAAACCCGCAACGGCAGCGAGTCTATTTCGCTTTCGATGAAGTCGTCAAACAAGAGGTGGAGAAGGGTACCATACGTCACATAGAAACCTTTGACCTGCTCATCGATGTGGTCTCACTCGTGGCTATGACTTTTCTTACGCTTCCTGCTCTGCAAGATATGTTGCAGAAATCAGAACCCGAAGTGGATACGTATCTCAACAAACGCAAAGAAGAAATCTGTTTGCTTTTGGCAAAAGGACTCTCTGCCGATTGATTTTGTCGAAAAATTCACTATTCACTATAAAAATCTACAGATTGCGTCAGTTTTTCGCCGCAATCTGTATTTTTATTTGTACCTTTGCAATCGTATAAGTGTGCAATGTCTGTAGCACTGCTATTGCACTGCTATTTTTAAATATATATCTAACACGTAAAAACATACATCATGAAAACTTTTTTAGACAAAGACTTTCTTTTGCAAACTGAAACAGCAAAAGAACTGTATCACGAACATGCGGCTAAAATGCCGATTATTGATTATCACTGCCACCTTATCCCGCAAATGGTGGCTGAAAACAAACGCTTTGAATCTATCGCACAAATCTGGCTCATGGGCGACCACTACAAATGGCGCGCTATGCGTTCCAACGGTGTGGACGAGCGTTTCTGCACCGGCAAGGACACCACCGACTGGGAGAAGTTCGAGAAATGGGCAGAGACCGTGCCTTACACTTTCCGCAATCCGCTCTACCACTGGACTCATCTCGAGCTCAAAACCGCTTTCGGTATCGAGAAACGCCTCAATCCCGAAACCGCTCGTGAGATATATGACCAATGTAACGACATTATCAAAAACGACCCGAAGTTCACTCCGCGTGGACTCATGAAACACTATCACGTCGAAATTGTCTGCACTACCGACGACCCCGCTGACTCGCTCGAGTGGCACAAGATGGTCAAGGAAGACCCGACCGCAGAAGTGCGTATGCTTCCGACATGGCGTCCGGACGCAGGCATGAACATCGAAGCCGCTACTTGGGTGAAATATATCAATAAACTATCCGCTGTAAGTGGTGTCGTAATCGCCAAGTTTGGCGATTTAGTCAACGCTCTCCAAAAACGACATGACTTCTTTGAGTCGATGGGCTGCCGTCTGTCCGACCACGGTATCGAGGAGTTCTACGACGAGCCATATACCGACGCAGAGATCAACGCCATCTTCCAAAAAGCCCTCACAGGCAAAGAACTGAGCGTTTATGAGATCCGTCAGTACAAACACGCTTACCTGCACGCGCAGGCTGAGATGGACTACGCTTCCGGTTGGACGCAGCAATACCACTACGGCGCCATCCGTAACAACAACTCCAAGATGTTCGCTCAACTCGGCGCAGACACCGGCTTCGACTCTATCGGTGAGTTCACCACCGCTAAAGCTATGGCGCATTTCTTGGACGAGATGAACAGCGAAGGACACCTCGCAAAGACTATTCTCTACAACCTCAACCCGTGCGCGAACGAAGTGATTGCAACGATGTTGGGTAACTTCCAGGATGGTTCTGTTCCGGGCAAGATTCAGTTCGGTTCGGGCTGGTGGTTCCTCGATCAGAAAGACGGAATGGAGAAACAGATGATGGCACTCTCCAATCTCGGTCTGCTCTCTCGTTTCGTGGGTATGCTTACCGACAGCCGTTCGTTCCTGAGCTATCCGCGTCACGAGTACTTCCGCCGCACGCTCTGCAATGTCCTCGGCAACGACATCGAGAACGGCATGATCCCGTACACCGGCTACGAGAAAG
>ERZ842401.302-NODE-302-length-69737-cov-8.728639_pt1 | contig 69737 bp, 63 predicted proteins | sample MGYA00521270_ERZ842401 | MGnify/ENA primary metagenome ERZ842401 (study PRJEB31892, sample SAMEA3878208) | bioreactor metagenome | biome: Moose rumen | place: Sweden | collected 2011-10 | study: EMG produced TPA metagenomics assembly of the PRJEB12797 data set...
AATGCACGTGAAGATTCTCGTCCCAATAAAAATCGCGGGGCAATTCCTTAAGCGGGAGGGCGTCGTCGAACAGGAACAGCCCCTCGCGCTTGACAAGCCGTCACCGAGGCGGGCTATCGTCACATGGGCGTTGCTTATCCCAAGACCGTTGCCCCCAATCTGTTTGAAGACTGAACCGCCGAGCGTGGCGGTTTTTTTATTCGTCGATGTCAACGTCGATAATGCCCGCCGCGTAGGGCGCAATCGCGTAGTGTTGGAAGATAAAATGCACGTGAAGATTCTCGTCCCAATAAAAATCGCGGGGCAATTCCTTAAGCGGAAGGGCGTCGTCGAACAGGCGGATACCTTCGCGGGCGCAGTGAGACTTCAACTTTGCCTCCAACCTTTGAAGTAATTCGCCGTCCCTTAAGCCGTCGCCGACCTCCGTCAAGTAGCGTATATCCATAAGCTCGCCGCTGCTCGTGTTGAAGTTGAGCGTGCGCAGATAAGTGGCGGGGTGTGCGCCGCCCGCGTAGTAGTTGCTTTCGGTTAGGATTATGCTAAGGATGACGGTATTGCCCGCCTCGTTGGAGCCGACCTCCCAGCTCGTGCGAATATCGGCGACCTCGTAGCCGTTAATCTGCGCGGTACGATAAATGCCCGTAACAAACCTGTCGACCTCGGCGATAATCTGAGCGTTAATCTTTTGCTCGACCGCCTTATCCGCGACGTGTATCACGGGGTAAACGATATGCGCCTCGTTCAGCGTCGCCGCCGAACAATGCACGCCTATCAACATCAGCAACAGCGTTAAAAATTTTTTCATGCCTATCGCCTCCGCGCAGATTATAGCATTTAATCTTGACAGCGCAAAAAGTTTCAATTACAATCGCGTCTATATGGCGGCTTGCTGTGTTTCCACCGGCCCCGGACATATGCCTCCGCCACAAAAAAATTTTGGAGGAATCCACATGAAAGATACATTCATGGCAAAGGCGGGCAGCGTCGATAAGAAATGGTATATCGTCGACGCCGAGGGCAAAACCGTCGGACGCCTCGCCGCTGAAGTCGCCAAAGTCCTGCGCGGCAAAAATAAACCCATTTTCACGCCCCACGTCGACACGGGCGATTATGTCATCGTCATTAACGCGGCTAAGGCTGTCTTCACCGGCAAGAAGCTCCGCAAGAAGGTTTACTTCCACCACAGCGGCTATCTCGGCGGCGCGAAGTTTGCTACTGCGGGCGAATGGATGCAAAAATTCCCCGAACGCGTCATTGAGCACGCCGTCAAGGGCATGTTGCCGAAGAATAAACTCGGCGCGGATTTGTTCAGGAAGTTGCACGTCTTTGCCGACGGCAAACACCCCTACGCCGCGCAGAAGCCCGAAGAAATCAAATTGGAGACGCGTTAAGGAGAGGATACAATGGCACAAGTAACTTACTACGGCACGGGTCGGCGCAAAAGCTCTGTGGCACGCGTCCGCCTGGTTCCCGGCGACGGCAAAGTCACGATAAACAATCGCGCTATGGAAGAATATTTCGGCTTGAAGACTTTGGAGCTTATCGTTCGTCAACCGCTCGTCCTCACCGAAATGGAAGATAAATACGACGTGATAGCCAACGTCAAAGGTGGCGGCACGACAGGTCAAGCGGGCGCGATTCGTCACGGCATAACGCGTGCGCTCATGGAGCTCGACGCCGATTTGCGTCCCGCGCTCAAAAAAGCGGGCTTCGTCACTCGCGACCCCCGCGAAAAGGAACGTCGCAAATATGGTCTCAAGAAGGCTCGCAAAGCTTCCCAATTCTCGAAACGTTAAAGAAAGTTCGGCTCTCCGAAATATCGGAGGGCTTTTTCGTTTCGGCGAACATTTTACCGCGCAGATTGACAGAGCGATAAATTTGCCCTATGATAGCCGCGAAAATTGAATATGGATTGGATCGGGTGGCGCAAGCCTCAATAAGGAATTCGGTATAAGCCGAAGCGATCACGTCACCGTAACGACGAGCGATGCCGCAATTATGTCACTGGGAGAATTAGGTGATAGCTGATAGAAAATTCTATAAGCTATAAGCTACAAGCTATAACCTAACCTGGGAAGGCGCGGCGGAGCGATGACTCGGAGCCGGGAGAATTGCCCGATTAACAATCGCCGCTTGACCTGCGAGTGACGGGGAGGAGATTCGGAACGCTTTTTTATTTCCTGTCTCTGCGCGGCGGGAAATTTTTTTTGCGGGAGTGATGTTCTTGAATCGGTTGGCAAATCGATTGCTGCAAATGCTGGTAACGTTAATCGGCGTGAGCTTCCTGACGTTCTGCCTGGCGTATTTGGCACCGGGCGACCCGGCGGCTATGCTCCTCGAATCGGCAGATACAATCGTCTCGGAGGAGGTCTTGCAGAAAACCCGCGAGGAACTCGGACTCGATAAGCCGTTCCTCGTGCAATACGGCAACTGGGCGGCGGGGCTTCTGCGCGGCGATATGGGCATGTCGTATTCGGCGAAAAAACCCGTCGCAGAAAAATTATCGGAGGGCTTCGTCGGAACAATCCTCCTCGCCTTCGTGACGGTCGTCTTCGTGCTGATAATCTCAATCCCGCTCGGCATTTGGTCGGCGGTACACCAAAACGGCTGGCAAGATTACCTCGTGCGATTTTTTTCGTTTATCGGCGTGTCGATGCCAAATTTTTGGCTCGGCTTGATATTGCTGTACATTTTCGGGCTTAAGCTCGGACTGTTCCCGATAGCAAGCTCGACCGTCACGGCAAAGGGCATAATCCTGCCCGCCATAACGCTTGCCATTTATCAATCGACAAAATACGTTCGGCAGGTGCGCACGGTTATCCTCGACGAATTACATCAAGACTACGTGACGGGGGCGCGGGCACGCGGCTTAAGCGAATCGGCGATACTTTTTAAACACGTCCTGCCAAACGCCGTCTTGCCGCTGATAACGCTACTCGGCATGTCGATAGGCTGGCTGCTCGGCGGCGTGGCGGTTATCGAAATTGTCTTCAGCTGGCCAGGTATGGGCAACATGGCGGTGCGGGCGATAATGATGCGCGACTATCCGCTGATTGAGGGCTTCGTGCTGTGGATAGCCGTCGTCTACATGCTGATAAATTTTCTGGTCGATATGTCGTATTCCTACCTCGACCCGAAACTGCGGAAGGGGGAGCAACGTTGATTGAAACGTTCAAAAAAAATCGGCTGTTCGCGATTTACTCGGCGGCTGTGTTGGTAATTCTGTTCGTGGCGATATTCGCGCCGTACCTCGCGCCGCAAGACCCCTTCGACGGCAATATGCGCAACGTCCTGCAACCGCCCTCCGCCGAACATTTACTCGGCACCGATAAGCTCGGTCGCGACACGTTATCGCGGATTATCGCCGGCACGCAAGTTTCGCTGTTCATGACGATTTGCCTCGTGATTCTGCTTGCGATTGTCGGTTCGCTCGTCGGCATAACGTCGGGCTATTTCGGCGGCAAGGTCGAAATGATCTTAATGCGTTTCGCCGATATGATGTTGGCGTTTCCCGGCGTCGTGCTTGCCATAGCCATTGCGGGCATATTGGGCGGCTCGGTCGTCAATACGATAATCGCGCTCCTCGCCGTCGGCTGGGCTAAGTATGCAAGGCTCGTGCGAAGCCTCGTGATAAAGCTCCGTCACAACGATTTTATAATCGCCGCGCAGGTCAACGGCACCAAAACCGTTAATATCCTGTGGCGTCACGTCCTGCCCAATATCCTGCCAATGGTCGTTATAACGGGCGCAATGGACATCGGTACAATGATGATGGAAATTGCGGGGCTGTCGTTCCTGGGCTTCGGAGCGCAACCGCCCACGCCCGAATGGGGGCTTATGCTCAACGAGGGGCGGCAATATATTCAAACGGCACCGTGGCTGATGATTTACCCCGGCGCGGCGATTTTCCTCGTCGTGGCGACGTTCAATCTTTGGGGCGACAGCTTACGCGACGTGCTTGATCCGCGTCAACAATAATTCATGCAGACTCGCGCCCGCGCCGCCGATTATCAGCGCAATGACCGCGCCCGGCGCAACGCCCTTTGCCATTAAAATGCTCGCGACGGGAATCATCGTTTCGGTGCGAATGTACATCGGAATGCCGACGACTTCCGCCAACGGTATCGCCAAAAAGTTATCGACGCCCGCGAACGTCGTCAAAAAGTTTTCGGGGATAACCTCGTGAATGAACGCGCCGATACCCGCGCCAATCAGCAGGTAGGGCAACACGTCTTTGAACAGCCGCAACCTCCGCCCGTTTGCGTGAGCTTAAACTCCTTGACGAAGCCCAATTTGTCGAGCACCGGCCCGATTATCACCGACAGCGACATATCGCGGGGTTGAGTACCGGCGACGTGATCAAGCTTTTGACCCGCGCAGGCGATATGTACACTTGTTATCCCCACGAACAAAATCAACAGCTCGCCGAACAGCTTCAAAAACTCCGTGGCGACGTGAAATAAAAATCTGTTATCCAACACAAAGAGTCCCCCCAAATTGAAAAATATCGATACATATGCTTAAAAATTTTACGCGATAAAATTCCAAAGGAAGTCCATGGAAGTTTTAATGCCGTTCGGATTGAGGGAGTAATGAGTCCATTTGCCCTCGCGCCGCGTCGTCTATGATTGTTTCAAGTTCAGGCGCGTTGCAACTGTTTGGAGCCTTGCAGTTAAATTTGCGAATGTCCAAAGACATAATCGTATGCCCTATAAAATTTTATCGGCTTGTAATTCATCGATTTATGTTTGTCAATGTGTACCCAAAATATTTTAAGGAGTGGTTTTAATGTTCAAGTGGAAAAAACTTTTGGCAACCGCCCTCTGCGCGGGAGCCTTGTTCGTGACGGGTTGCGGCTCCGACGGCGGCGGCAATTCTGCTTCAAGCGGCGGCGACCCCAACGTCCTCAAAGTCGGCGTCACCAACTTTGCCGATACCCTCGAACCTACGCAAAATTACTTCGGCTGGGTGGTCATGCGCTACGGTCTCGGCGAATGCCTTACCAAATTTGATGCCAAGATGAATATTCAGCCGTGGCTCGCCGAAAATTGGCAGGTCAGCGACGATAAATTGACGTGGACGTTCAAAATCCGCGACAATGTTAAATTTTCCAACGGCACGCCGCTAACCGCCGAGGCTGTAAAGAATTCGATTGAACGCGCCTTCGCCAAGAATAATCGCGCCGCCACGTTCTTTGAATACGCCTCGATTACCGCCGACGGGCAAAACCTAATCATCACGACCAATAAGCCCCTGCCCGGTATGCCCGGCTACCTCGCCGACCCGCTGTTTATAATCGTCGACACGACCGCCGAGCCTGCCCGCAACTTTTCCAAGGACGGTCCCATTTGCACCGGTCCTTACGTCGTTGACAGTTTCGTTAAGGAACGCGCCGTCATGAAGCGCAACGAAAATTATTGGGACGGCGAAGTTCCTTATCCGACCGTCGAAATTCCCTCGATTGACGACCCGAATACCCGCGCCATGGCTTTGCAGTCGGGCGACGTGGATGTTGCCGTCAACATTGCGGCGGGCGACATCGACATTTTCAAGGGCAACGATAAATTCCATATCGACGAGCTGTCAAGTTTGCGCGTGGTGCTTGCGCGTTTGAATCAGCAGCCCGACCATATCCTCAGCGACCCGAAAGTTCGCGCCGCGTTGATTGCAGGTTGCGACCGCGAAACTTATAACGACGTGCTGTTGAAAGGGACGTTTATTCCCGGCAAGGCTCCCGTGCCGCCGTCGCTCGATTACGGCTTCGACCAACTTAAAGACCCCAACGCTTACAATCCCGAACGCGCCGCGCAGCTCCTCGACGAGGCGGGCTGGAAAGACTCTGACGGCGACGGCATTCGCGATAAGGACGGGCGCAAGCTTGAACTTGATTTTGTAGTCTACAATTCCCGCGCCGAGTTGCCGCTTTACGCCGAGGCTGTTCAATCCGACCTCAAAAAGCTCGGCTTCGACATCAAGATTGATACCGTCGACTACAACCTGATTGACGGCATGGGCATTAAGGGCGAATACGACCTGCTGATTTCCAACATCACGACGGCGAACACCGGCGACCCCGAAATTTTCCTTACGTGGTATTGGAAGAGCAACGCCGACGGCTCCAATCCGCAAAACGGCAGCGGCTATTCCAATCCCGCCTACGACGCCAAACTTGCCGAGCTAAGCTCCGAATTCGACGCCGCCAAACGTCGCCAACTTATCATTGACTTGCAACAAATTCTGCTCGACGACGGCGCGGCTTTGTTCTTCGGCTACCCGCAGACCAATATCATCAATGCCAAGTACGTCGACGGCGTTGTCATGTATCCTTCCGATTATTATTGGATTACAAAGCTGATTCGCCCCGCGAAGTGAGGTTGCCATGTTGCTTGACGTAAAAAATTTGGCGGTGTCTTACGGGAAAAATCCCAATCCGACGATAGTGGGCGTGAGCTTTGACTTGAACGACGGGGAAATTTTGGCGATAGTGGGCGAATCGGGTAGCGGCAAGACCACCGTTATCCGAGCGATACTCAACGTCTTACCGGGCGGCGGACGCGTCTCCGACGGCTCTATCGTCTTCGAGGGCAAGAATCTTTTGGAGCTTGACGCGGGCGGTTGGCGCAATCTGCGCGGAAAAAATATCAGCATGATTTTCCAGGACAGCGGCAACATGATGAATCCCGTCCACACAATCGGCAAGCAGTTCGTCGAATATATTCAAGTGCACAGCGACCTTGATAAAAAATCTGCGCGGGCTGTGGCGATTGAAAAATTGGAGCTGATGAATCTGCCCAACCCCGAAAATATTTTGAACTCGTACACGTTTGAACTTTCGGGCGGCATGAGACAACGCGTCGGAATTGCAATGGCGATAACGTTTCAGCCGAAGCTCCTGCTTGCCGACGAACCCACCTCCGCCCTTGACGTGACTACGCAAGCTCAAATCGTCGGCGAACTCATGTTCATAACTCGCGGGTCGGGCGCGGCTATGATTATCGTCACGCACAATATCGGCGTCGCCTCCTACCTTGCCGATAACCTCATGGTCATGAGCGGCGGGCGCGTCGTCGAATACGGCAAGACTGCCGACGTTATCAATCGCCCGCAAGCCGCCTACACCAAAACTTTGCTGGCAAGCGTGCCCGAAATCGGAGGGCGTCGTTATGTCTGAAATGATTTTAAGCGTCGAACACCTCACAAAAAAATTCCCCGTATCGGGCGGGCGATTCTTGACGGCGTGCGACGATATATCCCTCAACGTGCGCAAAGGCGAAACCGTGGCGGTCGTCGGCGAATCGGGTTGCGGCAAGACCACCCTCCTCAAGGCGATTATGAACATGCAAAAGCCCACGTCGGGCAAAATCCTCTTCCACGGCGAGGACATCACTCAACTGACCGGCGAGGCTAAGCGGCAAAATTATCGTCATATCCAAATGGTTTTCCAAGACCCGACCGCCGCGTTCAATCCCAAAATGAAAATCCGCGACATCGTTTGCGAACCGCTCCTGAACTTTGATTTAATTTCCGCGAGCGACGTTGACACTAAGGCGCGGGAACTCCTTACGCAAGTGGATTTGCCCGCCGACTTCGTGAGCCGCTACCCGCACAATATGAGCGGCGGTCAACGTCAACGCGTGGCGATAGCGCGGGCTTTGGCATTGGAGCCTGAAATCATTGCCTGCGACGAGGCGACCTCCGCCCTCGACGTTTCCGTTCAAGACACGATTATTAAGCTCCTCGTCAAGCTCCAACGCGAAAAGGGCATAACGTACATTTTTATCTGCCACGATATGGCGTTGGTGAGCCTGTTCAGTCACCGCGTCGCGGTCATGTACCTCGGCAATATGATGGAGAAGCTCGACGGCGACAAGCTCAACGGTGCCCGCCACCCCTACACGCAAGCCCTGCTTAAAGCCGTTTTTTCGACCGACCAGGCTAAGAATCAGTACATCGGAATTTTGCCCGGCGACATTCCAAGCCCGTTGGATATTCCGAGCGGGTGCCCGTTCCAAAATCGTTGCGAGTATTGCCGGGCGCGGTGCCAAAGCGAAAAGCCTGCCTTCCGCGAGCTGGAACCGAATCACTTTGTGGCTTGCCATTATCCGTTGTAAAAATTTTATTGCGCTCGAACGCGGCGAGAAAGTTTCCTTTGTCGTAACGATTCAGCGCGACCGCTGTTTGGTTACTTTTCAAAAGTAATCCCGCCTTCCGCGAGCTTGAAGAAAATCACTTTGTGGCGTGCCATTATCCGTTGTGAAAATTTAAGCCCTTCCGTATCGGAGGGGCTGATTTTTTACTTCAGCGCGTCGAAGACTTCAAACGCCCGCTTGATAACGTCGTCGATGTCGAAGTAGCGATACTCCGCCAAACGTCCGACCGCCGTGATGTTTTTGAAACGCTTCAGTTCGTCGGAATACTTTTCGTAAGCCGCCCGCGCCTCGTCGGTGAAAATCGGATAATACGGCTCATTGACGCCCGCCACGTACTCTTGCGGATATTCGCGCAAAATGGTCGTGCGCTCAACCTGCGCGGGGTGAATCTGCTTAAACTCGGTGATTCGCGTAAAGTCGTAATTGTTCGGGTAGTTGACTACGGGAGCCGATTGGAACTGCTCGTCGTCGACGCTTTGGAAACGCATATCGATACTGCGGTAGGGCAGCGTGCCGAATTTTTTATCAAACAGCTCATCAAGTTGCCCCGTGTAAATCAACTGCCCCTTGAACTTGCGCCGGAACAGATAAGTTTGTTCGCCGCGCAACTCCATAACGTCATGAAAATCCGTGTTGAGCAGGAGCTTGATATTTTTATGGTCGAGCATGTTCTCCACGAGCCGCGTGTAGCCGCGCAGGGGCATTGCTTGAAACGGGTCGTTAAAATATCTGTCGTCGCGGCTGATTGAGATGGGAACGCGAGCGGTCACCGCGCCGGCGATTTTATCGGGCGACAAGCCCCATTGCTTTTCGCTGTAGTGCAGGAAGATTTTTTCGTAGATGAAATCCGCCAGGAACTGCAAATCGGCGTCGGCGGACTTTTTGAGCTCAAGTATCGGAATTTTATTTCCGTAATCGAAATTGCCGAGCAGAGCCGCCTCCAACTTATCAGCCAAGCGTGTCGGGAAAACCTCGCGCAACGTGTTCAAGTTAAAGGGCAATGGCACGGGTTTGCCGTCGACGACAGCCTTGACCTTGTGGAAGTACAAATGCCACTGCGTGAACCGCGACAGATATTCCCAAACCTGCGCGGAATCGGTATGGAACAGGTGCGGTCCGTACTTGTGAATCAGTATGCCGTTTTCGTCAACCTCGTCGTAGCAATTCCCCGCCACGTGTCGCCGCCGTTCAATCAGCAGGACTTTCTTGCCGACGGACGCGAATCGCTCCGCCAAAACCGAGCCTGCCATGCCCGCGCCGATTATCACCACATCAAACATTTAATCTGCCTCCTCGTCCAAAGTCTCAAGCAGAAAGCTCACGGGGCGAAAGCCGTCGTTGCAAGACAGCATTGCCGATTTGGGATTCTTCATCCAGCCCGAATAAAAATCCTCTGCGCCGTGCGCCAATGCCATTACGAACGGCGAAAGCGTTTCCCACGCGCTGAGGCAAAAACCGTCGGGGCGTTCCCAGCCGTTGGCGATAAAGATTTGCCCCTCCGTCATGTCGCACGCGTTTTCAAGCGGATTTTCGTAACGGGCTATCAAGTCGTCGTAGCGAGCCTTCCTGATAACCGTGATTCTGACTTTTTTCATTATACCACGCCTCCCATGCGAAAGACAGCCGACCCTTGCGAATCGACTGCCTTCCTTTATGTTAATTTACTTGATTCTTTTCAGCGCGTTATCGCGATTTGTCAAAGTCTCTTTCGGCGGCACTCCGTTGAGCTGCCCCGCTTGAACCTTCAACATTTGTAATATCGGCATATTAGGACGCTTTCCTTAGCCGAAGCTTAACCGCCAAATTAAACTTCCATTAGAAATTGCAAATCGCAAATAAAATTTCGCTCCGCCGTTGCGTTGTCAAGCCGCGAATTTTATAATGCAAGCACAGTATCAACAGGGCAGTTTTTTGCATTCAAGGAGGAGAGTGATTCATTATGACACCGCAGGAAGTCATCAAAACTTTCATTGCGACGCTTACCGGCAAAAGTTACACATATTCGAGCACGGTCGGCAAGACAATGTTGGATGACGCCGTAAAAGCCTCGTCGCGTTTTCTGAACATCCAAAACGCAATCGACAATATGAAGGCGGATCAGATTGAAGCCGAACGCGAGGCTGTCGAGGAGGTCTTGGGCGTCAACTACGCCGGCAAAACCATTTCCGAGATCAGTTCGTCCATTCTGAAATCAAACGTAGCCAATTACGCTATCAACGCGGACACTTACGCGCCCTCAAGCTATGCCACCGTCAAGCGCGTGATTTTGGAGCGCAAGGCTTACATTTTCCTGGAAAAGTATTGCGGCATTCAAATGAACAATAAGCTTTGGTTCTATACCGATACGTCTTCAACCTACAGCGGCTCAAGCGGCAATAACGATACGGGCGCGATTAGCGGCGCGGACGCAAATATCACGCTCAAGGCGGGAGATGTCGTTTACGGCACCACGCTGACCGCCGCCGATTTGCAAGCCTTTGCTCAACAGGACGGCGCCTCCCTTCAAGCCGACGGCTCGCTCGTTATCGGCACGGGCGTAGAAAAGACTTCGCAATCCGTCGTTCCCGAAATCGGCAATAAATACACCGCCGCCTCCTCGACCGCGCAAAGTATCTCCACCGGCTCCGGCGATTGGCTTGTCACGGCGACTGCCGCCAACGATACCATTATCACGGGCGGCGCGGACTCGATTGACGCGGGCGCGGGCAACGATAAAATCACCGTCGGCGCGGATTATGCCTCCATACTCACGGGCGCGGGCAATGATACCGTCGAAATTTCCTCCGCCGTCAACAACGTCACGCTCGAAGACCTCAGTTCAACCGATACCTTGACTGTCAACGGCACTTTTTCCGTAGGCTCCGCGCAGGTTGAGGACGACGTGCTTGTCATTACCGATAAGACCGGCTCCCGCGTGATTCGTATCGACAACTACGCCGACGCCAAGGATGCCAAAGTCAACTCCACGACCTTGACCACATGGCTCAGCCGCGCAGGTTTTGACATCGATAACCTTGAAGTGACCGCTATGGAAAGCGTCGAGGAGGAAACGCCGACTTTGCTGTCCGCATTAGCCGAAGACGCCGTCGGGCAAATCGAGGAGGAGGGCTATCAACCGCCCGAAACCGATTCCGTTTCCGCCGCCACTTCGGAAACGCAAGATATTTCGTCGGGCAGGAGCAACGTCGTCGATTTGAGCAAGGTAACAATCACGAGCGGCTCCGTCACGGCGGGCAACACAACCCTCGGCGCAATTTCAAGCGAATTCCCCGATATTTCGACCTTCCACAAGAACGGCTTGACGATTAAACTCCTCGGCGTGTCGACCGATACCTCGGACGGCAACCCAAGCAAAGCCGTCGCCAAAACTTTAGACCAGCTCACCGACGACCAAAAGACCGTACTTGGCGGCTTGTTCAAGTGGTGGGCTAAGGAGGCAATCAATCTCAACGAGGACAGCTACGACCTCGAATTCGGCTCTTCGACGACCAAGGAGGTTAAAGTCGTCTTTTACAACGGCAGCAAATATCTCGCGGCAATTTGGGGTTCGGGTGCCAATTCCATTACCCTTACAATCAACATGAAGTATTACACGGGCATAGACCCCGATAACGTCGACGGCGAAAGCTCCGGGCAAGGCAACCTCGACCGCACGCTTGCTCACGAATTCAATCATGCCATTTTGGGCGCGAACATCAATTATTTCTTTGCCTTGCCGCAATTTATCAAGGAGGGCATGGCGGAGCTTACTCACGGCATTGACGACTTCCGCGCCGGCAGAATCTTTGAAGTTGCCGCCGACGCTTCCAGGCTCAGCAAAGTTTTAAGTGTCAGCGATACCGGCACGGGCACCTCCGACGCCTATGCGGGCGGCTACATGTTCCTGCGCTACCTCGCCAAGCAAGGGGCTCTTCAACAGCTCGTCGACTACGCCAACCCCGACGAGGGTGAAAGTTGGACGATAAATAAGACCACCGCCACTTACACCGTCGACGGAGAAATTGTGGCTACGATCAGCGGGCTCAAAAGCGGGCTCGTCACCACGGGCAACCTCATTGACGGCATAAGCGTTAAGGACGGCGTGATTACCCTGTCGCAAAAAGTCCTCGGCACGACCAAGGTAACGCTTACAAGTGATAATTATACCCTCGCGCTCGCCGACGACCTCGCCGATAACACCGTCACAATCAGCAATAAGGCTTGGACTGTCAAAAACGGCACGGCTACCCTCAAGGGCAACGCAACGGCAGGCTACACCCTTGCAAGCGATGCCAAGAGTATAACCTACACGGCGGCGAAAAATAATCAAACCCTCGCGACTGTAAGCGGGCTGGCAAAAAGCGGCGTCACGGCAGACGACTTCCCAACCGACAGCAATGTTATCACGCTGAAAAGCAACATGCTCGCCACCTCCAAAATTTCGGTTTCGGGCGACGGCTACACGCTTGCGCTCGACAGCTCCTTCCGCCCCGGAATGACTTATCCGTATTGGAGCATAAGCGGCACCACCGCCACTTATAAATACGATACCACGGCGGGCTTCACTCTCTCGACCGACAGCAAGGTTGCCAATTATTCCAAGGCGGCAACAACGACCCTCGCTACCGTCAGCGGGCTCAAGAAGGGCTTGACCGCAAGCGGCGGTTCCGTCGACGGCATAACCGCAAGCGGCAACGTCATCACGCTAACCGATAAAGTCCTCGGCACGTCCAAAGTCACCGTCAAAGGCGATTATACTCTCGCGCTTGCCGACAGCGTTACGACGCCCGTTCAGCAAACGCCGTATTGGAGCATAAGCGGCACCACCGCCACTTATAAGCAGGAAACCTCGGCTACTTTCAAGCTCGCGGCGAACGGCAAATCTGCCACTTACAATAAGCCGACAACCACGACCCTTGCAACTATAACCGGGCTCAAAAAGGGCTTGACCGCAACAGACGGCTCCGTCGACGGCATAACCCTAAGCGGCGATACAATCACTTTGGGCGCAAAAGTTCTCGGCACGTCCAAGGTTACCGTCAAGGGCGATTATACTCTCGCGCTTGCCGACGACGCTCCGACAGCTACTCAGCAAACGCCCTATTGGACTGTCAAAGGCACGACCGCCACTTATAAGCAGGATACCACGGAAAGCTTCACCGTTGCGGAAAACGGCAAGTCCGCTACTTACAATAAGCCGACAACCACGACCCTTGCAACTATAACCGGGCTTAAAAAGGGCTTGACCGCAACAGACGGCTCCGTCGACGGCATAACCCTAAGCGGCGATACAATCACTTTGGGCGCAAAAGTTCTCGGCACGTCCAAGGTTACCGTCAAGGGCGATTATACTCTCGCGCTTGCCGACGACGCTCCGACAGCTACTCAGCAAACGCCCTATTGGACTGTCAAAGGCACGACCGCCACTTATAAGCAGGATACCACGGAAAGCTTCACCGTTGCGGAAAACGGCAAATCCGTCACCTACAATAAACCGACGACTAAAACCCTTGCAACTATAACCGGGCTTAAAAAGGGCTTGACCGTAACCGACGGAGCAATCGACGGAATCACCCTAAGCGGCGATACCATAACTTTAACCGATAAAGTTCTCGGCACGTCGAATGTTACCGTCAAAGGCGATTATACCCTCGCGCTCCCCGACAGCATGACGACCGTCTTAAACGAAAATCGTTGGCAAGTCAACAAGACCACCGCCACTTACGATAACGTTCGGCTACCATATTTCACAGTCGCGGCGAACGGCAAATCCGCCACTTACAATAAAGAAAAAGTTCTTAGCACCCCCGTAAGCGTCAAAGGTTTGAAGAGCGGCGCGAAGGTCGGCGAAGACGGCACCGTTGCGGGCGTCACCTTGGACGGCACGACAGTAACATTGGCGGACGATGATTTGTTCGGCAATAAAGTTGAAGTTAAATTGGCGGACGGCTACACGCTTACAAGTCAGCTTACGACTTCCACAGGTACCGCAACCGCTTGGACTGTCAAAAAGGGTACGGCGACCCTCAAGCAGGACATGACTGCCGGCTACACGCTCACCGAAAACGCAAAGACAGGCGTCAAGACGCTCACCTACTCTGCGGCTAAGACGGGCAAATCTGCCGTAACTTTGGCGACGGTAACCGGGCTGAATTCGGCTTTGACGGATGATAACGGCTCGCTGTCCGGGCTTTCGCAAAACTTGACCGACAAGACCGTTATATTCGATAACCGCGTCTTGGGCACGTCGAATATCGTCGTCAAGGGCGGCTACACGCTCTCGCCCGTCACCGGCGGCACCTACGCCGTCCCGACCGCCGCCAAGACCGATACCTATTGGACTGTCAGCGGCAACAAGGCGGTTTACAAGACCGGCGAAATCGGCTACTTCACCGCCGCCAACGACACGACTCTTAAGTACACCAAGGAAAAGGTTCAAGAGACTCACGCGACGATAAGCGGCGTAAACAGCACCGCCACGCCCGACAGCTTCTCGATAAGCGGCAGTGTTATCACGCTTGCGGCTTCGGCACTCGTCGACAATCCCAACGCCAATACCAAAATCACGCTCGGCAAAAAGGACAATTACACTTTGCAACTCGGCAGCGGTATCGCCAATGTCGAATACAGCGCGCCCTCTTGGACTTACGCCAAAAACGTTGCAACTTATGCGACGGCGGTCAGGACGGCGGGCTATTCCACCTCGACGGACGGCAAGACGATAACTTACATTCCCGCCCTCGACAGCAAGAAACGCCCCGTTTCCACGACCCTCGCTACAATCAGCGGCTTGAAGTCGGCAGACGGCATTTACGTTAGCAACAACGTCATCACGCTTTCGGAAGCCGACCTCAACGCCCAAAAGGTTACGCTCTCCACGACCAACGACTACAGCTTGGCACTAAACAGCAGCGTCGCCACGCCTACACTTTCGCGGACGGAATGGAGCTCGAACAACACGACGACGGCTAAGCTTATGGGTATCATCTCGGCGGGCTACACGGTAAAGAACGCCAAGACAATCACCTATTCCCCGCAAACGACGCAGACGCTCGCGACGGTTAAAGGGCTTGCCGATAAGACGACACAACTGGGCGCGATTGGCATTTCTGATAAGATTATAAATCTTTCGGGTTCGCAGCTCGGCAAGAAGGTCGAAGTCAGCGGCGATTACGAATTTAATTTCGCGGGCGATTACAACGACGCGGCGATAGTGGCAAGTAAGGAGAACGATACGATAACCTGCGCGGGTTCGGGCTTATCTGTGACGGGCGGCAAGGGCGACGATTATATTGACTTTGCTGTCGGCGGCGCGGGCAATGTGTTCGTGTACGCTTCGGGCGACGGCAACGACGTTATCGCGGACTTCACGCCGTCCAAGGATAAGGTTAAGGTCACGAGCGGCAAATCCGTTTCGGTCAAAGGTGACGGCAACGATGTCCTAATCACTGTCGACAGCGGCACGATTAAGCTTGAAGGCGCGGCGGGTCAAACCATCTCCGTCATAGTGAAGAATACCGAAAAAGAATTCCCGACCAAAGCCGCCTCGGCTGATTTGCTTGACTCGGATAACTTCCTCACGTCGGACGCGCAAATCGACACGATAACCGACGGCTCCGGTGCACTCGACGACTTGAACGCGACGACCTTAACTTCCACAGATTTGACGACACTCACCAAGCAAAACAATTTGATAACTTATGGCAAGAAGTAAAATCTGCGCGGAGGCTTTAAACCCGTCGACTAATCTCGGCGGGGATTTTTTTTGCACAAAAAAACTTTCGCAAATGCTTGCCAATTCCACTTGGAGGGGATACTGTAGCAGAGAAAAGGAGATGAATACTTACGGCAACTCAGCAAGAGGTAATTCAACGTTTATGAACCGTCTTGGGACTACTGCCAAAACGGATACAAGTTCAATCGATGAGGCTGTCCGCTACGCTACCAAGTTTAACAGCTTGACGGATTTGAAAACACAATTTTTGAGTGACATCCGAACAGCGAACGACCTGTTTATTCTGAAAGCCCTCCCGCATGGGTTAGAGGCATCACTTGCGCTAATCGAAGAATCTTTCGGGTTTGCCTTAGGCGGTATGGCGTGCGACGTTATCAATATAAAATTGGATTATGACATTGCCGCTTCAAGTCATTGGCTCTCAAGCGGCAATGCTACGCTCAATGCGCCGTGTTATGCGGGCAGCTACACTTTGCTCCGCTACATGGCTAACGGCGTGACAGTCGTGAGCCGGGCAGGTGACGATACTATTTACAATAATGATTACGTATCAAAAATCAGCGTAAATAGTAGCGACGGCAACGACGTTATCAACGGCTTCAACGAATCAAGCACGCTCCAAATCGGCGGCGGCAATATAACTCTGCAAGGCGCGGCAAGTCTTTCCGCAGTCAACATCATTGCCGAGAATACATTAACCTTAACGGACAGCTCTGCCGCGCAGGTTTCCGACCTTTCGGCGACGACAAATAAACCTACTCCCTAATTCCTAATTCCTAATCCCTGGTTGGGGATTTTTTGTGCGCAACGGTTGATTTTGAATTATCGACGTGCTAAGATTTTCACGCAGAATTATAATCAGCAATTATGCAAAGGAGGATTTCAATGATTGATATTAGCGACAGAGTGCGCAACAAAGACTTGCTCGGCAAGATAGTCAGCGCGGAGGAAGTGGCGAATTGGATTCAGCCGGGCTGGACAATCGCTTGCAGCGGCTTCACGGCTTCGGCTTACCCCAAAGCTGTCCCGCTCGCGCTAGCCGAACGCATGAAGAAAGACCCCTTCCAAGTCAACATCTGGACGGGAGCCTCAACCGGTCCCGAACTCGACGGCGCACTTGCCGAAGTCAAGGGCATTAAGCAACGCCTGCCCTATCAGACCGACAGCAAGCTCCGCCCCGAAATTAACGACGGCACCGTTGACTATCTCGACCTGCACCTCAGCGAATCCGCGCAGTTGACCCGCACGGGCTTTATCAAGAAGAATATCGACTTCGCGCTCGTGGAGGCTTGCGCCATAACCGAGGAGGGCAACCTTATCCCGACGACCAGCCTTGGCAACGCCGCAAGCTACGTTCAAAGCGCGGATACCGTCGTCGTCGAAGTCAACACCACCCAACCTTTGGAGCTGGAGGGTATGCATGACGTTTACGTTCCGCTTGACCCGCCCAATCGTCTGCCGATACCGATTGTCCACGCCGACGACCGCATCGGTACAACGTACATTCCCTGCACGCCCGATAAGATTAAGTTCATCGTTCCCTGCGACGTGAAAGACCATACCCGCGACCTCTCGCCCATTGACGACAACTCAAAGAAAATGGCGGAGTTCACCCTCGAATTCCTTAACGCCGAGATTAAAGCCGGTCGTATGCCCAAACAACTCCTGCCGCTTCAATCGGGTGTCGGCAATGTGGCAAACGCCGTTTTGGAGGGCTTCGTCGAAGGCGATATGGGCGACCTCGTTGTTTACACGGAAGTCATTCAAGACGCCATGCTCGACCTTATCGACGCCGGCAAGCTCAAGTTCGCAAGTGGTACCGCGTTCAGCCCCTCGCCCGCCGGCATGGACAGATTTTATAAGGATATCGACAAATACCGCAAATATATCCTGCTCCGCCCCGAAGAAATTTCCAACTCGCCCGAAGTCGTGCACAGGCTCGGCGTTATCGCCATGAATACCGCCCTTGAGGTCGACATCTACGGCAACATAAATTCCACGCACGTAACGGGTACCAAAATGATGAACGGTATCGGCGGCAGCGGCGACTTTGCCCGCAACGCTTACCTGACAATTTTCTACACGCCCTCGACGGCTAAGGGCGGCAAAATCAGTTCAATCGTTCCCATGTGCTCGCATATCGACCACACCGAACACGACGTGGACGTTATTATCAGCGAATACGGTATCGCCGACCTGCGCGGCTTGGAGCCTCGTCGTCGTGCGCTTGAAGTCATCAACAAATGCGCTCACCCCGATTATAAGCCGTTGTTGCTCGACTATTACGAACGCGCCCTCGCCGCCACCAAAAAAGCCGCCACGCCGCACCTCCTCGACGAGGCGTTGAGTTTCCATACCAGATTTTTACAGACAGGAGACATGCACAAATGAAAAGTTTTCAAGAGGCAGTAAAAGCCCGCCGCACAATCTACAAGCTCGGCAGAAATATTCCCGTGTTGCAAGCGGAGATAATCGCGGCGGTTGAGCGCATGACCAAAGACATCCCCACGGCGTTCAACATGCAATCGGCGCGTATCGTCGTGACAATGCTTGATCACCACGAAAACGTTTGGGACATCACTAAGTCCGCGCTGAAGAAAATCGTTCCCGCCGACAAATTCGCGGCAACCGAGGCTAAGATTGACGGCTTCGCGGCGGCTTACGGCACGATTCTGTTCTTCGAGTCGAGCAACATGATTAAAGCCATGCAAGACCAATTCCCGCTTTACAAAGACAATTTCCCCGGCTGGGCAATGCAGGCTAACGGTATGTTGCAATTCGCGATTTGGACGGCTCTGGAGGATTTGGGCTTGGGCGTCAATCTTCAGCATTACAACCCGCTTATCGACGAGGATATCAAGAAAATCTTTGACCTGCCCGACAGCTGGGATTTGGTGGCGCAAATGGTCTTTGGCGAAAAATTGGAAGACGCGCCGCCGATTGAGAAAATCCCGACCGGCTCCCGCGTGAAAATCTTCAGAGAAGTCTGAGACAGCTTAGGAGGCTTAACGAAATGTTTAAAGTTTTGGGCGTAGACCACATTGGCATAGCGTCGACGGATTTGGCTGACGGCGAATTTTGGAAATTGCTCGGCTTGGAGTGCACGGGCGAGGAAACCGTCGCGGAGCAGAAAGTCACGACGGCATTCTATCCTACGACCGCCGATCATCAACACGGCGAAATTGAGCTTCTCGTTGCCAGCGAGGCAGGCAGCCCGATTGAAAAGTTCATCGAGAAAAACGGCGGACGCGGCGGCATTCAGCATATCGCCCTGCGCGTGGACAATCTGGAAGCGGCTCTTGCCGACCTCAAAGCTAAGGGCGTCAAGCTCATCGACGAAAAGCCGCGTAAGGGCGCGGGCGGCGCAAGTATCGCGTTCATTCACCCGAAGGCTACTCACGGCGTCCTCCTCGAACTCTGCCAACGTGATTAAAAAGGGGCGAATTTAATGGCGACAGTTCAAGAAAAAATCGCCTTGATGCACGCCAAGAAGGATAAGATTCTTCAAGGCGGCGGCAAGGCGCGTATCGATAAACAGCACGAAAAGGGCAAGATGACGGCTCGCGAACGCATTGAGATGTTTTTCGACGAGGGCACCTTCGTTGAACTTGATATGTTCGTCAAGCACCGTTGCACCAATTTCGGGCAGGAAAAGAAAGACCTCCCCGGTGAGGGCGTCGTGACGGGCTACGGCACTGTCGACGGCAGATTGGTCTACGCCTTCGCGCAGGACTTCACGGTCGAGGGCGGCTCTCTCGGCGAAAAGCACGCGCATAAAATCTGGAAGGTCATGGATTTGGCTATGAAAATGGGCGCACCGCTTATCGGCATAAACGATTCGGGCGGCGCACGCATTCAAGAGGCTGTCGACGCGCTCAGCGGCTACGCGGGCATTTTCTTCCGCAACACAGCTGCCAGCGGCGTCATTCCCCAAATCTCCGTCATCATGGGACCCTGCGCGGGCGGCGCGGTTTATTCTCCCGCCATAACCGATTTTATCTACATGGTCAAAAATACCAGCCAAATGTTTATAACGGGTCCGGCGGTTATCAAGTCGGTTACTGCCGAGGAGGTCACGGCTGAAGAGCTTGGCGGCGCAATGACGCACAACACGAGGTCGGGCGTGGCGCACTTCGCGGCGGAGGACGAAAAGGACTGCATCGAGCAAATCCGTTACCTGCTCAGCTTCCTGCCCAGCAACAACCTTGAGGACGCGCCGTTGGTTTTCAATAACGACGACCCCGACCGTCAAGACGAGGAGCTTAACACGATTATCCCCGACAATCCAAACGCGCCTTACGACATGAAGGACGTTATCCGCATGATTGTCGACAACGGCGAATTTTACGAAGTTCATCATCATTTCGCCACGAATATTATCACGTGCTTTGCGCGATTCGGCGGGCGCAGCGTCGGCATTATCGCCAATCAACCTTCCGTCATGGCGGGCTGTCTCGACGTTGACGCTTCGGATAAATCTGCGCGGTTCATTCGTTTCTGCGACGCCTTTAATCTGCCGCTCGTGAATTTAGTTGACGTGCCCGGCTTCCTGCCCGGCGTCGACCAGGAATATAACGGCATAATCCGTCACGGCGCGAAGATGCTTTACGCTTACTCCGAGGCGACCGTCCCGAAAGTTACGGTTATCACGCGCAAGGCTTACGGCGGCTCGTATATCGCTATGTGCTGTCGTGAATTGGGCGCGGATCAAGTTATGGCGTGGCCTTCCGCCGAAATCGCGGTTATGGGGCCTGCCGGCGCGGCGAACATCATTTTCCGCAAAGACCCCGATAAGGAGCAAAAGACCGCCGAATACGTCGAGGAGTTCGCGACACCCTACAAGGCGGCTGAACGCGGCTATGCCGATATGGTTATCGAGCCTAAGGAGACGCGTCCGCTGATTATAACCGCTCTCAACGCCCTCGCCAGCAAGCGCGAAGTCGGTCCCGCAAAGAAGCATGGAAATATCCCGCTCTAAGGAGGAATTCCCGTGTCCGATAAAATTAAACCCGAAATTATCGCGGCAATCACGGCGGCTGTTCAATCAATGTGCGGCGGCGGCAAGGTCGTAGCCGTCACTATCAAGCGCAACGATAACTGGGCTTTGGCGAATAAGCTCGGCAAATGATACGGAGGTAATGATTCAATGGCAATTAAAAAGTTCAACGTCACTGTGAACGGCACGACTTACGAGGTCGAGGTCGAGGAAGTCAAGGCGGAAGGCGGCGCGGCTCCCAAAGCGGCTCCGAAGGCGGCACCTGTAGCGGCTCCCGCTCCCAAGGCGGCTCCGGCACCTGCGGCGGCTCCCAAAGTAGCGGCGGGCGCGGGCGAACATTCTATCGATGCTCCCATGCCCGGCAAAATCATTAAGCTCGTCGCCAACGAGGGCGCGGCTGTCAAGGCGGGCGACGTCCTCCTTATCCTCGAAGCCATGAAGATGCAGAACGAAATCACCGCCGACGCCGACGGCACCGTCAAGAAATTCAACGTCACGGCGGGTCAATCCGTCAAGGCTCACGAGTCGCTCGTTATCCTCGGCTAAAATTCTTTCGACAACAAAAAGAGCACGCCTCCGATTTTGGGAGACGCGCTCTATTTTTTTGTCCATCGTATGGTTGTCGGTAAACGGAGCGTTTCGGATTCTCATTCGCAAATTATTGTTCCATGTATGACTAATCCGTTATATGATTTAGCCATTTTAGTTCGCCATTTACGGATGCAAGCTCTGCATGGATGTTATCTCTTTGGCAATCATCGCATATGGGCGGATTCCATTTTTTTGCACATTCTTCGCATAGTCCTTTACCACATCCTCCACACTGTGCGATGGCGTCTCTTTCAGGGTGATTGTAACATTTCATAAATAAACACCGTCCTTATTTTCCTCATAATGTCTCCAAGCTTGTCGTGAAGGTAATTCAGGCTCCGTCGACAGGCTCGGAGAAAATTTTACGCTTGTTGCCAAGAGGACGACTCGCGATTGTAGACGTAGCTCTCGCCGCTTGCAAGCTTGACCGTCGCCGAAACGCTGCCCGTCGTGCCAATAACAGCCGTCTCGCCCGTGTTGAAGGCAATGGCAACGGCGTTATCGCTGACCGCCGTCGCAACGATGTCACTCAACACCGCGTCGCAGAAATGAATCGTATCGACCTGCGCGGCGTTGAAGACCAAATCGTTACCGTCGTTCTTGCCGGCAAAAATGTTATCCGTCGCGTCCCAAGAAGCTCCTTGCCAATAACCGTTGGCATAAATTAGGCGTGTACCGTCGGCAAATTGATAAACAGGTATCGTCGCCTGCCCGGCCGCCCCATAAAGCAGAGTTGCCTGAACCGTCGACAATTCTTTTATTCTGCCAATCGCCCCAGAGTTCATTATTGCCACCGGAAGAGACAGCGTTTATATTCGTTATGCCCGAATAGCTTTGCCAGCCACGCTCGCCGCTAAGGAAAATGCTTTTGTTGTAATCGCCCGTGAGCCAGTTATCATAAACCGTAAGCTCGCTATTGCCATTACCCGAAAAACGATTTACATCGCTATAATATTGCACATCGCCATAAACACCTGCAAGTGCCAAACCGGTAGTGCTCCGGCCATCAGTAGAGTAGTTAAAAACCCTATTCGTCCAGCTGTCGTTATATGCAACTATACTACCGCCGTTGTGCCCATAAGCTATAAGAGCGTTTCCACTCCGGTCAAAATTCGCGCCGTTGGGTACATACAAAACATCACCATCGACACCTGTTTTGAAACTTGTTTCATAGGCAACACACTCCTTTTTAAAAAATTTTTGACGAGGTTATCGCGGTACTGTAAAATAAAATTAAGGAGTGATTTATAATGAGTTATAAGCTTTGGGATTTTTTCAAGGAATTGCAAACGGATTATGAACTCGTCGATTTGACGCACCCGCTGGATAACGACAGCCCCTATTGGGCGGGCATACCCGACGGCTCAGTCGAACTTTGCAAGACGTGCTTTGATTGGGGCAACCCCATGCTCGACTGCCTGATTCAAACGTTCAAGTTCCCCGGACAATTCGGCACGCATATCGACTTCCCCGGTCATTTCATTAAGGGCGGCAAGCTCAGCGAGGCTTACGACGTGCGGCATATGATTTACCCGCTGTGCGTCGTCGACATAAGCGCGAAGGTCGCCGAGGACGTGCACTACGCGGCGACGGCGGAAGACATCAAGGCTTACGAAAAAATTTACGGCGCGATACCCGACGGCGCGTTTGTCGCGCTTTATAGCGATTGGGCTAAGCATTGGCCCGACATGAATAAAATTTCGGGCATTGCGGACGACGGCTCCGAGAATTTCCCCGGTTGGAGCCTCGACGCGCTCAAATACATTTACGAGACGCGAAACGCCGCCGCCAACGGTCACGAGACTTTGGACACCGACGCTTCCGCAGAGGCGGCTAAGGCGGGCGATTTGGCTTGCGAACGCTATCTGCTCTCCAAGGGCAAACTCCAAGTCGAAGTCATGACGAACCTCGACAAAGTGGCTCCCGCCGGCGCATTGCTTATCGTGACGTGGACGAACATCAAAGGCGCGACGGGCTTACCTGCGCGGGTGCTTGCCATTACGCCGCGATAAACATTTACGCAACAAAAAAACTCCCCGTCGTTTTGACGAGGAGTTAATTTTTTTTTATCGCAAGCCGCGTGCCGAGCTTGTACTATTGCTGTATCGGACAATCGCCACGGCGTAGAGAGCCGAACAGACAGCCGCCAATATGTAGCTGAGCGTGTAGCTGAGCCCGAAGCCAATCGGCGCGTGCAAAATGTAAGTCGATACCATGTACATATAAAACGTGCCGGGGACGACCGCCATGAGGTAAGGCATATTGTTGCGAATCATGTAGACGGCAATCATGGCGAAGGCGAAGACAGCAATCGTCTCGTTCGCCCAAGAGAAATATCTCCACAGCAACGCGAAGCCGCTCTTGTCGGTTTTGGCGAAATAGAGGACAGCTGCCACGATCGCAAAGATAATAAACGCGAGGACAAACGTGTTGAGCTTTTTCTTGTTGTCAATGTGGAGCGCGTCGCCAATCATTAGGCGCAACGCCCGCAACGCCGTATCGCCCGACGTGATAGCCAAGACTATAACGCCGAGCACCGCAACCATACCGCCGACGGAGCCGAGCATATCTTTGGCGATAATGCCCACGACGACCGTCGCCGTCTTAAAGAGATTTTCCTCCGTGGCAATGCCGGCATTAACCGCGCCCATAGCCGCAGCCGCCCAAGTCATGGCGATAAACCCTTCGGCAATCATGGTGTTGTAGTAGATTAGCCGCCCGTATTTTTCATTCGTGACGGAACGGGCAATCAGCGTCGCCTGTGTGGAGTGGAAGCCGCTCGTTATGCCGCAAGCTACGGTTATGAAGAAAATCGGGATAAAGTGTTCGCCGTAGGGATGGACGTTCGCGACGCCCGCCTCCCAGACCTCCGTTAGCGGGTAGCCGTTAATGAACAGTCCGAAGAATATCCCGACCGCACTGAGCAACAGAATCGCGCCGAAAATCGGATAAATGCGCCCGATAATTTTATCAATCGGCAACAGCGTCGCTGTCAAGTAATACAGGAGAATTACGGCGTAAACCAATATGATACTCGAACTGAGCGTGGAAACATCGCCGCCGATAATTTGAGCCACGAACAAATCGCCCGGCGTGTAGATAAAGACAACGCCGACCAAAAGCAGAAGCAGGCAAACGAAAATGTGATAGACGCCGTAGACGCCGTTGCCCAAGAAGCGGCGCATGAGGGCGGGCATTTGCTCACCGTTGTTGCGGAGGAAAATCATGCCGCTCATATAATCGTGGAACGCGCCGCCGATAACACAGCCTATCGGTATCGTGATAAACGCTATCGGACCGAAGAGGATACCTTGAATCGGACCGAGCACCGGACCGGTACCGGCAATGTTGAGCAGTTCGATAAGGCAATTCTTCCATTTGTTCATGGGAACGTAATCAACGCCGTCTTGCAATTTAATGGCGGGCGTCTGCGCGGAGGCATTGGGTTTCATGACGCGTTCGCAAAACGAGCCGTAAATCGCCGCCCCGACGATGAGAATCACCAAGCCTATTATGAACGTAATCAAAACTTTTCACTTCCCTTTTAGTTGCTAGCTGCTAGCTACTGACTACTAACTACTAACTTAATCTGCGCGGTTGACGTCCTCAATCGAAGTTTCAATTTCCTCCATCTTGTAAGCCTCGATGATGTCGCCCTCTTTGAAGTCGCGATAGTCAACAATCGAAATGCCGCACTCGTAGCCCGCCGCAACTTCCTTGACCTCGTCCTTAAAGCGGCGGAGCGAATCAATCTCGCCGTCGAAAACCTCAATGTTGTCGCGCAGAATACGAATCTTGCTGTTGTTGAAAATCTTGCCCTCCAAAACGTAGGAACCCGCAACCAAAGCCTTGCTGAACTTCATGACCTTGCGAATCTCCACGCGCCCTTGAATGACTTCCTTAAACTTCGGAGCCAACAAGCCGCTCATGGCGTCCTGCACGTCGTGAATCGCGTCGTAGATAACGCGGTAGGTACGAATGTCGATATTCTCCGTGACGGCGGACTTGCGGGCGTTATTATCGGGGCGCACGTTGAAGCCGAGGATTAAAGCGTTCGACGAGGAGGCAAGCATAACGTCATTTTCCGTGACCGCGCCGACGCCCGAATGCACGATATTGACGCGAACCTCGTCGTTTTTGTTGAGAGCAAGCAACGCGCCCGACAGAGCCTCAATCGAGCCTTGAACGTCAGCCTTGATGACGATGTTAAGGTCTTTAAGCGAGCCGGCTTGAATCTGATTAAACAGGTCGTCGAGCGAAACTTTCTTGGACTTGATTAAATCGTTGCGCTGACGTTCGATGCGGTGTTCGGCGATAGACTTGGCAAGCTTTTCGTCGAGAGCCGCTAAGATGTCACCCGCCGCCGGTACGTCGTTCAAGCCCAAAACTTCGACGGGAACACTGGGAGCCGCCTTTTTGAGGCTGTCGCCGCGTTCGTTCATCATGGCGCGAACTCTGCCGTAAGTGGTGCCCGCAACAATGTAGTCGCCGATACGGAGCGTGCCGTTTTGAACGAGGACAGTTGCAACGGGACCGCGCCCCTTGTCGAGCTGAGCCTCAATTATGACGCCGCGAGCCTCGCGATTGGGATTGGCTTTGAACTCTTGGACGTCCGCCTCGAACAGAATTTCCTCCAGCAAATCGTTAATACCGATATTCTTTTTGGCGGAAACCTCAACCATAGTGGTATCGCCGCCGAAGTCGCGGCTGACCAATCCGTGCTCCAAAAGCTCCTGCTTAACGCGCATGGGATTCGCGCCGGGCTTATCGATTTTGTTAATGGCAACGATAATCGGGACGTTGGCGGCTTTGGCGTGATTGATAGCCTCAATGGTCTGGGGCATGACGCCATCGTCGGCGGCTACGACCAAAATCGCGATGTCGGTGACCTGCGCCCCGCGAGCACGCATGGCGGTAAAAGCCTCGTGCCCCGGCGTGTCGAGGAAGACGATTTTGCGGTCGTTGCAAATGACTTGATACGCGCCGATATGCTGAGTGATACCGCCCGCCTCGGTGGAAGTGACGCGGGTTTTGCGGATAACGTCCAAAAGTGAGGTCTTGCCGTGGTCGACGTGCCCCATAACCGTGACGACGGGCGGACGGATTTTAAGCGTAGCGGGGTCGTCTTCGATTTCGGGGATAAGCGTCGGGTCAACTTCGGGCGGAAGCTCCTCGGCATTAACGCCGAACTCTGCGGCAACCAGCGCGGCTGTCTCGAAGTCAATCACCTGGTTAATCGTGGCGACGACGCCCATAAGCAACAGCTTCTTGATAACCTCGACGGCGGTACAGCTCATCTTGCTTGCCAAATCCTTAACGGCAATGCTTTCGCCAACCTTGATGTGCGTCGGGCGGGCGATTTCGGCTTTATGGACGGGCTGAGGCGCGGGGCGATTCTTTTTGCGGGCGGATCTCGGCGGACGCTGTTTGGTGTCGGAGGCTTGAGCCGCTTGAGTTTTGGCGGCTTCCTTGGCATTTGCGGGACCTTGACGGTTGCGGTTGCGCTGACGATTATTTTTGCCGCCGTCCTCGCGAGTACGTTCGCCGCGATTTTTCGATTGACGGTCGCCGCGTTCCCCGCGATTGTCCTGCTTATCCTGCGAACGCGTTTCGGGCTTATCCTGCGCGGGTTTCGGACGATTATCGCGCCCGCGAACCTCCTGCTTATCGCCGCGAACTTCGGGCTTATCCTGACGCGGACGGTTATCGCGACGTTGTTGAGGTTGCGGCTGAGCTTGCGTCTTGGGTTTCTGTTCGGCTTTGACTTCGACTTTGGGCGCGGGCTTCGGTTCGGGCTTTTGCTCGACTTTAGGCGCGGGCTTTTGTTCGACTTTGGGTGCAGGTTTCGACTGTTTAGGTTGCGGCTGAGGCTTAGCGTCGGCTTTGGGCTTAGCGGCTTTGCCTTGCGCTTGAGGTTGCGGCTTTTGCTCGACCTTAGGCGCGGGCTTTTGTTCGACCTTGGGCGCGGGCTTCTGCTGTTTAGGTTGAGGCTGAGGCTTAGCGTCGGCTTTGGGCTTGACGGCTTTGCCTTGTGCTTGAGGTTGCGCCTTGGGCTGAGCGGCGGGTTGCAGCGCGGCGGGTTGCGGCGCGGGCTGTTTGCGACGACTGAACGCCGTCTTTACCAGCTGATACGCCTCCTCCTCTACGCCCGAAAACTTGTTTTTGACTTTGACCTTGCTTTTTTTCAGAAAGTCGATAATTACTTGCGCGTCCTGATTGAATTCGTTCGCCATGTCATAGATTCTGTACTTGACCGGTTTTGACATAGATCCACCCCCGTTGGAATTTTATTTCATGAGAATGTTCTCCTTTATTTTATCGTAGACTTCGGCGGGCACCTTGGCTTTTAAGACCTTATCGAAATTGCGACGCTTGCAGACGGTTTCCGCGCAGATTGGCGACTTGCAGAGATAAGCTCCGCGACCCGCCGCCTTGCCCGTCTCGTCAAGCGCAATGCCCTCGGCAGTCTTTACCACGCGGAGCAATTCGGACTTGTGACGGACTTGACGGCACGCGACGCAGCGGCGCATTTCGATTGGCTTAATCGCCGTACCCTTGGCAGTCTTACCTTTGGACATCATCTTACCTCTTTGAATATTTTTAAGTTGAAGCCGCGAAGACGCAAGCTCCGCGACCCGACGCCTTTCCCGTCTCGTCAAGCGCAATGCCCTCGGCAGTCTTCACCACGCGAATCAGCTCGGACTTGTGGCGGACTTGACGGCACGCGACACAGCGGCGCATTTCGATTGGCTTAATCGCCGTACCCTTGGCGGTTTTGCCCTTAGACATTATTTTTTGCCTTTCTTCGCACGCGGCTTGAAAACGGCTTTTGCCTCCGAAATGTCGACTTCGTGCATATCGTCGGAAAGCGGCGACTGACTTGCCTGCTTCATGCTCTTAATATCAATCTTCAAGCCGGTGATTCGGGCGGCGAGGCGAGCGTTTTGCCCCTCCTTGCCGATAGCCAAGCTGAGCTGATTATCGGGCACGACCACGCGGCAATTCTTACCGTTATCGTCGAGCGCGACGCTTACGATTTTCGACGGGCTGAGCGCATTGGCGACGTAAACGCCCGCCTTCGGACTCCATTCGATGATGTCGAGCTTTTCGGTACCGAGTTCGTCGAGCACGGGTTGAATGCGCGTACTGCGTTGTCCCAAGCAAGAGCCGACCGCCTCGACATTGGGGTCTTTGGAGCTGACCGCGATTTTCGCACGCGCTCCCGCCTCACGCGCCACAGCTTTTATTTCGATTATGCCCTCTTGAATTTCGGGGATTTCAAGTTCGACGAGCCGGCGCAGAAAATTGGGATGCGTCCGCGACAGATAGACTTGCGGACCCTTGCCGCCCTTTTTGACTTCGACGATATAAGCGCGTACCCAATCGCCGATTTTATAATTATCGCAAGGGGACATTTCTTCAGGCTCCAAAATCGCCTCGGTCTTGCCGACTTCGACGACCATGTTGCCTTCCTCCACGCGCACGATTTTGCCGCGCACCAAATCACTTTCGCGATTGGTGAATTCGTCATAGATGACGCCGCGCTCCGCCTCGCGCAACTTCTGCACGACCAACTGTTTAGCCGCCTGCGCCGCGATTCGCCCGAAGTCTTTGGGCGTGACTTCAATCTCTATTACATCGTCCAGCTCGCAACCGGGGCTGATTTTCTCGGCGTCCGCCAACGATATTTCGATAATCGGGTCGGTGACTTCCTCGACGACGCTCTTGAGCGAATAGACGTGATAACTGCCGTCCTCGCGGTCGATTGTGATCTCGACGTTATCGTCCTGATTGAAATTCTTTTTGTACGCGACCTTGAGCGCGGACTCCACCGCCTCGAACAGCACGTCGGGCTTGATTTCCTTTTCCACGCACAAATCTTTAAGCGCGTCTATCAAACTTAATTCGGGTTTTTTCCTTCTTACTGCCAACTAAATTCTTCCTCCCAACATTTTTTAAAAGTCTATGTGCAACCTGACGAGCGCGATTTTATCTCGCGGCAAAGGCTCCGTATCCTTGAGGCGCAGAACTTCCGCGTCCCGACCTTCCGGTTCTCCGACGAAAAATTTCTTGCCGTTAAGCGGCGCGTACAGCGTCACGTCGACGACCTTGCCCGCCTCGCCAATTACTTAAAAGTCTATGTGCAACCTGACGAGCGCGACTTTATCTCGCGGCAAAGGCTCCGTATCCTTGAGGCGCAGAACTTCCACGTCCCGACCTTCCGGCTCTCCGACGAAAAGTTTCTTGCCGTTAAGCGGCGCGTAAGGCGTCACGTCGACGACCTTGTCCGCCTCGCCAATTGCTTAAAAGTCTATGTGCAACCTGACGAGCGCAACTTTATATCGCGGCAAAGGCTCCGTATCCTTGAGGCGCAGAAATTCCGCGTCCCGCCCCTCCAGTTCTCCGACGAAAAGTTTCTTGCCGTTAAGCGGCGCGTAAAGCGTCACGTCGACGACCTTGCCCGCCTCGCGAATAAAATCCCTGTCCTTTTTCAAAATGCGGTCGATGCCCGGCGACGATACCTCCAGAATATACGCGTTGCCGATTATGTTTGCCTCGTCGAGCTTCGCGCTCAACTGTTCGCTGATTGTTTGGCAGTCGTCCAAATCTATGCCGCCCGCCTTGTCCGCGAAGATTCGCAAGTACCAATCCCGCTCCTTAACGTATTCCACGTCGACGAGTTCATAATCCGTGCCCGCGAAAAGTTTCGTCACCAATGCTTCCACTTGCGTTTCGACCTTGCTCAATCGCTCACCCCCTGCAAAATTCTGCCCTGCAAAGTGAAAGAGTGGACGCGAGCCCACTCTTCCAACTAAGCTATGTCCAAAAAATTCGTTCCCCGCTTTCGCGAAGAGTCAAAAATTTTACAATCCTTGCCCTCCAAAAAATTGCTAACTTCGCGCCATATTCTAAACAAAATCCTGCACGTTTGCAAGCCTTTTTTGATTGACACCCCGAAGCCCGAATTGTAACTGACGGAGAAGCCGCGCAGGTTTTATCGGCGATTATTGACAGGCAAATCAACGTGAATTATCCTTTTAACGAGGTGATTTTAATGGAGACGTTCGGACAAAAAATTAAACGGTTGCGCAAAGCGAAGAAAATCACTCAAACGGAGCTGGCGGAGTCGGTCGGCGTGGATTTCACGTACATCAGCAAGATAGAAAACGACAAGGGGCTTCGTCCGCCCGCCGAGTCGACAATAAGGAAACTTGCGCTGTTCTTGGAAACGGACGCGGAAGAATTGGTTTTATTGGCGAAAAAAGTTCCGCAAAATTTTCAAGACACCATCGTCGAAGACAAACTGGCGGTAGATTTCTTGCGCGTCTTCCCGAAACTAAACGAGACTCAGCGCGGCATTTTGGAAAAAATGATTGAGCAGGCGGAGGAGAAAGCTTGAGGCAAAATATTGAGCAACTTGTCAATAAAATACTTCGCGAGGCAAAAATTTTAAGTCCGCCGATAAATGCAGAGCGACTTGCCGAATCTTATTTCGAGCTGGATTTTGATTGCGGAAAATTGAATGGAACTGAATTGGCAGGCTTGAAAGTCGCAGAGAAAAAAATTTATATCAATGAATCCCGCGCAGAGGAACTTGCCGCGAACTCCGGCTTAAAAAATTTTACAATCGCGCATGAGCTTGGGCATTGGGTTTTGCACAGAGCTTTGATTGGCAAGCATTCCAAACAAATCGAGCGTGAGGCTGATAGATTTGCGACGTGTTTGCTTATGCCGGAAAACAGGGTTCGTGAGGCGTTCGCTAAATTGCCTTCTTGGCTTCCTGTAGAAATGAAATTGAACTTTCTGGCAGAAAAGTTTTGCGTATCGCGGACGGCGATGAAAATTCGTCTGTCTCAATGGGAGCTGAAATTGATGCACGTTGACTTCAAAGACTACAGTTGCTACCAAAGCAAGGAAGACTTCTTGGAAAAGAAAGCAGGGCAAATGAGGCTGTTCTAAAAAACCTGACAGAATGCCCAAGTCAAATTATAATCGCCTGTGAGGTGATTTAAATTGAATGATTATGCAATGGAACAGTTCCGCAATATTTACAAAGCTTTTATGGTTGAAGGAGCGAAATTTTGTTGGGAGTTCGATATTCCCGAATGTCCTTGCACTGCTAAGTCAATTCCGACAAAGTTAATTTACTACACCGATATTCAAAAGAACGAGCAATATTCGGGCTTTGTGCATTTTTATATGGACGATTACAAGTTTGAAAGCGTTTGGAACCATCCGCAAGCCGCTTTGAAGAAATTTAGACGTTGCGGCGGTGTTATCACGCCCGATTTTTCTACTTATCAAGAAATGCCTGCCGCGATAAAAATTTACAATACCTATAGAATGCGGGCATTCGGCTATTGGCTTGGCAAAAACGGGATTCAAGTTATAAACAACGTCCGCTGGGGCACGCCCGAAACTTACAAATATTGTTTTCTCGGCGTTGAGCAGAACAGTATCGTTTGTGTAAGTACGGTCGGCTGTCTCGCTGCAAAACATGATGAAGAACGTTTTACCGAAGGGCTTGACGTCATGATTAAAACTTTGAATCCGCGCCATATCTTAATGTACGGCAAGAAAGGAAGAAATTTCTTTGACAAATACATTGAAAGCGGAATCCCTGTTACGTTTTATGACCCGCCAAGATTTCACGAAGTTATTTTCAGAAAGGTGACCAAATTAGACATATGAGCAAAAAGAAAGCTTACGAATTTTTTCGGGACAGTCGGTGACATCATTGACCTTATTAAAAGTCTGCCGCCGGCTCCCACTCAAGTTTTTCTTGAAACCTGGTATGAATTTGTGGTAGAAAATAATCCTGTCTATTATTTACACAGAGAATTTTATCACAAAATAACAAAGCTCAGAGTGCGTTTCGATCTCGGACAAGAAGGCAAACACGGTTTTGAAGCTAAAGATCATTGGCACATTTACAATCCTTTCACAAAGGGCAAAATTGACTTGTACTTTGATAAAGACGGGAACCCCGTTAAAGACGGCTCCGACCCATCGCACGTTATTCCCAAAAAAGATGGAGATGATTAAATTGACGCTTGCTGAATTTGAGTATAAATATTATCTGCATGACAGCGACATTGAAAAAATCGAGTACGATGCCGAAAATAAAACTCTCACGCTTACGATTGAATTTTGTTTTTGGATGCAGAACTGGTACGACAAGACGACGCCTAAGAACGGTTTAATCGCCGTGACTTTTGAAAATGTATCGCATTATTCGTATGAAGGCTACGATCCGAGCAAACTTTTTAGCGATTGCACACCCGAAATTTTACAAACTGAAATTGCTGATGACGGCACGTTAGTTATTTACACATTTGAATTTGTTCGCTACGAACCCGGCGAAGACCTATATCCTGTAATGAAGATTAACGCCGCTAACGTCGAAGTCACAGAGCTTGAACGATACAACTTGTAAAATTCCAATATATTGGAAAACGTAAAATGAACGCTCAAAACGCCCGCGCAGGCGATTTTTTTTTGCTCGCGAAGGAAATTTTTGCTAAAATCGGCGCGGAGGTGGCTTTATGAAGAAAAATCTGTTCCAAACACTCGCCGAAGCCAATACGGAGGAAGAACTCAAAAATTTTTTCGCCAAACGGTTCAACATCAAGCTCGCGACTAAAAATTTCATCGACCTGTACACTCAGCAGATTCTTTTCGAGTTCAAGCTCGATAAAAACCTTAAAAATCCTCAAACTCTCGCCGAAATCGTCGCTCAAACTCTTTACTACGTCCGCAGATTGAAATTCGGCAATGATTTTCGCCCCGTCAGCCAAAATATCTGCATCGTCACTAAAAATTTCGCCGTCATCTTCCAGACTGATTCTTTCGCCGCATTTTATGACGATAATAACGCTTACGATTGGGATTTAGCCCCGTCGTCGCCTTGCAAAAAACTTGTAAACGCTTTATCTAACTCCGAACTCATCATCAACGCCAAAATTTACGATTTATCCGTTTACACAGTCGAAATTGAATTTGTAAGGGATATTGAACGCATTTTTAAAGGCAAATCACGCAATGTTAAGCAAATTACCGAGCAAAACTTCGAGCAAATCTTTATTTATTGGCAAAAATTGTTCGGTGCCGCCGTCAAAAACGGGCGCAAGCCTTCCGAATACTTCATTACCGATATTGAGCAGGGTAAATCCGAAGATTTAAGAAACAGCGTACTTTTTCGCATGAATAGCGGCGAGCGCGTCGAAAAATCTATCAAACCAGATGATTATAATCAGTTTTGGGCGATGTACGACAAAATTAAGATTGCCGACGCGATTATTTCCATTCGTCGCAAGATGGATAGACTTACTGAAGAAAATTTGCGCCGTCGCACAGGTGAATTTTATACGCCGCTCCAATTTGCCGATAAAGCCTTTGAATATCTGCAACGAACCGTCGGTCAGTGGTGGCTTGACGATAATTTTCGCCTTTGGGATATGGCGGCGGGCACCGGCAACCTTGAATTTAATTTTCCGCCCGAAATTCTCAAGCGTTGTTATATTTCCACGCTGATTCAAGACGACGCCGACTATTGCAAGAGCATTTTCAGCGAGGCGACCGTTTTTCAATTCGATTTTCTCAACGACGACGCCAATAAATTGCCCGAAAACCTGCGCGGCGACCTCGATAACCCTAATATCAAGTGGATTATCTATATAAATCCCCCTTACGCCACTTCAGCTAACAATCACGGCGATAAAAAAGCTAAAGATAACATTTCAATGACTAAAATTCGTAAGCAAATGATTGCTGATGATTTAAAAGCGTCAAGCCAAGAACTTTACGCGCAATTTTTATATCGAATCAGCAAATTTTTTGCCAATCGAACGGCTTATCTCGGCATTTTTTCTACGTTGAAATATATTAAGTCTGGACAAGAGCAAAAATTTCTTGACAAAGTATTTAATTACAAGTTTGAACGCGGCTTTGTATTCAATTCAAAAATTTTTCAAGGTTGCACTGGACAATTTCCTGTAGGCTTTTTAATTTGGAACTTATCGGAGCATATTTCGTTTGATGAGCAAATAATTTCGCTTGATGTTTATGATTCAGCTGTTGAAAAGGTCGCCGAAAAGATTTGTTATCCTGCGCGGCAAGAAAATTTCCTAAATATATGGATTAAACGGTCTCGCGGAACAAAAAAATTCCCGCCGATGTCAAGCGGGATAAAAATTAACTACACAAGTAAAACTCCGAAGGATAAAGTGCCAGAAAATTTTTTAGCGACGTTTATGTACAGCGGAAATGACTTTTCAAATCAAATTTACACGTCGTTTATATCTGGTTCAGTTGCAAGGCACGGAGGAATTTCAGTTACGGCAGAAAATTTTGAATCGGCAATGATAGTGCACATGGTGCGGCGATTGCCAAAGGCGACGTGGCTCAACGACCGAGATCAATTCATGCAACCGACGCGAGAACTTTCACGGGAATTTATAGGCGACGCGGTGATATGGAGCCTGTTTTCGCCGTCGAATCAGACAGTATCGCTAAAAAATGTGGAATATGAGGGCGAAATCTATCAGATAGCGAACAATTTCTATCCGTTCGAGCTAGTGGAGGTAAAAAGTTGGGAATGCACGATGCCCGCGCTGCGAATGGAGATATTTCGAGCGACAGAGGACAGATTTGCGGCGAAATGGATAAAAAAACACCGCGACGAGTTGTCAACGGCGGCAATATCGGTATTGGACGCGGCACGAACGATTTACAAGAAATTTTACGCGGAATTAGAGCGATTGGACGTAGCGCGTTGGAAAATCGAGAGTTGGGACGCTGGCTGGTATCAAATCCGCATGAGTTTAGGCGCGACGATAGATTTAAGTGCGTTATCAGCGAAATTGGAGCCGCAAATTTATGAATTGGGCTTTTTAAGAGACGAAGTGCGATACTTTTAGGCGGATTCAAGTAAAAAACTCCACATCGATATTTTTTTCGGCTTCGGCGATGGATTTACCGTCGAATAAAATTTTAGCGTCGATTAAATTCTTCACGGCTTGTTTGAGTGCGCCGAGATTATTTTCAACTTCGACGCAGTAACATGGGTTTTCATCGCCACTGCGCCATATCGAAATTTTTAAACATTCGGCGGAGTTTTCTTTCTGGAAATTGTATTGAACACCTGAGTAGGAAAATTCAACTTCGTCGTAGTCCGTCAACGTCTTTTGAAAGTTTTTTAATGTCATACCGTTCATTCGTCAAACACCTTCTCAATAAATTTTTTGTAATTGTCATACTCAGCCGGTGTCAAATCGATGTGTTCTTTCTGTCGAATGCCGTCAATGTAGATGTGCTTATGCAACGACATTTTACCGTCTTTCATATGGTAGTCAATATCCATTACGGGCTTGTTATCCTCGCCGAAAATTCTAAGCTGTTTAAAAACGCCGTTCTTGCCGTAAAGCAGATATGAAACATTTGGAATTTCAGAGTTGCGCGGCAAACTGAGACTTTGATTAGGATTGTCCGGGCGAAGAATCGGAATACCATACAAAGTGCCTGTAGTGTGCCAGCCTTTAGGGATATTTTCCATTGCGGAAGAAGTTTGCGAACCTTTGGTGTTGAGACAACGCCCCGATTTACCTGTCCCCATTTATTTTCCTCCTTTAACTTGCGAAATCCAATCGGGATAGCGGACAAAGTTAGTTTTGCTCAAAATTTCGGCGGAGAAAACGGATTTAGGCATACTTCCGTAAACCAAAACGACTTCGGGCGTCAATTCATCGAGCATCGCCTCCAAACCCTTGCGAAAATAAAATTTATTCTCTTTGCCGCGAATGCAACCGTAAGTTCCGACCGAGACGATAGAATTTTTCGGCGCCCCCAAGAACGCGAACTTTTCGGGCAATTCTTTTGTAGTGTAACTGCGCTCGTCGCCCCAACGAACATTCGTAATGACATACGCGCCGTTTTTCTGCAGATAATGACCGATAGCTCTGTTGCGATAGACATTTGCAATTTGAACGATAAGCGGAGCGTCGCGATAAAGTGAATTGTCTGGCGTCACGACAGCGGAGAAACGCAGTAAATCTTCCAAAAAATCTTCCGGTTTGCGAACAAGGTCTGAAAAGTTTATGTCATGCTCGTAAAAGGCAACGCACTCGGAAAAATCTTTACTGCGGTTGCGTTTGGGAAATGGAATCATGTTCGGCGGGATAAAAACCTTTTTTGGCGGCTCGATTTTCGGAATCTCAAGCACGCCGTCAAAAAATGCAGTCTCAACCAATTCCAAGTTAAAGCCTTCGTCGAAAGTGTTTTTAAGCATAAAAAATCACTCCTCAAAATAATTTTTGACCTCAGGAGTGAAGTATGCTAATATGCAAACGGAAATAACGTTATGTATAAAAACATACTCGTCAGAAAGCACCTGATCACTGTTGGTAGCGGGAGTCAGATGTTTTTTTGTTTGAGGTCGCCGTAAACTTTAGTCGTTCGATTATTCCTTGCGTCGTTTGTTAAACTTTCTTGCGCTTTTTAAGTTAAAAATCATTGCGTCGTCGTTGTCAGAATAAATTCCGTCTGCACGGTAGTTGTATGCGTCCAAATCCCAACACATCATGCGAGCTATCATTTGTTGCAATTCGCGGTTGTTGATACGCACGCCGTTTTTCCAATTCGAGCCTTCGCGGAAGAATGAAATTTTATCTTCCTCTTTGTCATCGCATTTTTGTATTGCAATCTGCTGTTCGTCTGCGTTTAATAGAAAAGTTACGTATTTGGTTTTCTGCATATGGAAGACTACATTGCCGTTAAAATTTATCCCATTGCTTGTGACAGATACGAAAGAATTTCCTTGCTTTATCAGATAGCGAACAATTTCTATCCGTTCAAGTTGTCGACGGAGGCTTTGGCGATTTTATATAGAATTGGAGCGATTGGACGTTTCGCGTTGGAAAATCGAGAGTTGGGACGCGGGCTGTATCAAATCCGCATGGCTTTAGGCGTTTCGATAGACTTAAGCGCGTTATCAGCGAAGTTGGAGCCGCAGATTTATGAACTGGGATTCTTGAGAGACGAAGTGCGATATTTTTAATAGTGCCCCTTGCAAATCTTGATGATTATCGTATCGTCCTTAACGTCATAAACCAAGCGATTTGTGTCGTCGATGCGGCGGCTGTAACCTGCGCCGTATTTCAGACGTTCGGGTTTACCTTCACCGCACAGAATTCCGTCGTGCTCAATGCTCTGCAAAAGCCGATTGATTTTGTCTAACGTCTTTTTGTATTGGTTTTCCCAATAAACGTATTGTCGCCAAGCTGTTTCAGTGAAGGTTCTGAGCATTGACGAAAGCCTTCCACTCTTCCTCGGTAAACGTAACGACTTTGCCTTCTTTAAGCTGCATGTCACTTCTTTCGATTTCGGCGTAGAAACGAGCGGCGCGGATGACCTTTGGGAGGTCGAATTTGCCTTCAGCCAACATATCCTTAAGCTCCAAGACGAAATATTTCAATTCGAGCGGCGTGAAGGTAATATTTTCCGTGACGTTCAGAATTTCTTGATTCAAAGTTTCGGGATTCAAAGTTTGAGCTTCAATCATGTTAATCAACTCCTCGGCGAGATTTTATAATGCGGCGGCGGACTTTTCAACTAATTCCTAATTCCTAATTCCATTGACACCTTGACGCATGAATTATAAAATTGCAGGCGGCGAGGTGATTTTTTTATGAAAGTCGGAATAGACATCGGCTCCACGACGATAAAGTTGGTCGTCATGGACAACAAGGAACAGCTTATCTTCAAAAATTATGCGCGGCACTTTTCGGAAATCGGCTCCGCGCTGACGAATTCATTAACGTCGCTGAAAAATATCATCGGCGAAAAAACGTTCAAAATCGCGTTGGCAGGCTCGGCGGGCATGGGCATAGCGAAAAAAATATCGCTGCCGTTCGTGCAAGAGGTGATAGCTTGTCAGCGTGCGGTGGAGGAGTTCATACCGCAGACGGATACAGTCGTTGAACTCGGCGGTGAGGACGCGAAGATTATTTATCTGGGCAACGCGCCCGAAGTGCGCATGAACGGCGTCTGCGCGGGCGGCACAGGAAGTTTTATCGACCACATGGCGAGCTTGCTGTCGACCGACGCGCCGGGCTTGAACGCTTTGGCGGAAAAGGGCAAGCAGATTTATACAATCGCGTCGCGTTGCGGTGTGTTTGCCAAGACCGATATTCAAGCCCTCATGAACGACGGCGCGAAGAAAGCCGATATTGCGCTGTCGATTTTTCAAGCGGTGGTTAATCAGACGATCGGGAATTTGGCGCAGGGACGACCGATAGCGGGCAACGTGGCATTTTTGGGCGGACCTTTGCACTTCCTGCCCGAACTCAAGAAACGTTTCGTCGAGACGCTCGGACTTTCCAAGGAGGAGGTCGTGGAGACGCCCGACGGTAATTTTTTTGTGGCGACGGGCGCGGCGTTATCCGACGAGGCGCAGGAAATTTCAATCGGCAAGCTTGAAGAGTCGATAAAAAAATCGGAGGAAGCCGCCAAATCGGAAACGCGCAAGGCGGACTTTACCCTGTTTGCGGACGCCGCCGACTATGACGCTTTTAAGGCGCGGCACGAGGCGGCTAAGGTTAAGCGCGGCGATTTGAGCACTTATCGCGGGAAAATTTACGTCGGCATCGACGCCGGCTCCACCACAACCAAAATTTGCGCTATCGGCGGCGACAAGGAAATTCTTTATACGAATTACGGCTCCAACGAGGGTGCGCCGCTTAAAATCGTCGTCAAGCAGATTCGCGACCTCTATGACAAATTGCCCGCGACCGCGCAGATTGGCGGCGTCTACACGACGGGCTACGGCGAGGCGATTGTCAAAGCGGCACTTCACGCCGACGGCTCCGAGGTCGAGACTTTTGCACATTTGACTGCCGCGCAGGAATTTTGCCCCGACGTGTCGTTTGTACTTGACATTGGCGGGCAGGACATGAAGTGTTTTTTCGTTAAGGACGGCACAATCGGCAACATCACGCTCAACGAGGCTTGCTCGGCGGGTTGCGGCAGTTTCATTCAGAATTTCGCGCAGGGCTTGAACATGACGGTCGGCGATTTTGCCGGAAAGGCTCTGAATTCCAAGGCTCCCGTCGATTTGGGTACGCGTTGCACGGTTTTTATGAATTCCAAAGTCAAGCAGGCGCAAAAGGAAGGCGCGACCGTCAGCGACATTTCGGCGGGCATTTCGCTCAGCGTGATTAAAAATGCGCTGTTTAAGGTCATGCAACTGAAAAATGTTGACGACCTCGGCGACAATATTGTCGTGCAGGGCGGCACTTTTTACAACGACGCCGTGCTCCGCTCGATGGAGGAAATTCTGAATAAAAACGTGATTCGCCCCGATATTGCGGGTTTAATGGGCGCGTACGGCGCGGCGATTCTTGCAAAAGAGAATTTTTCGGGCGATTCGACGCTTTTATCCGCCGAACAATTGGAAAATTTCTCCGTCGTGACCAAATCTTATCGGTGCGGGCGGTGCGGAAATAATTGCTTAATTACCATGCAAAAATTCCCCGACGGCGGAAAATATTTTACGGGAAATCGTTGCGAGCGCGGCGCGGGCGGGAAAATTAAGGCTCAATCCGAAATTCCCAACGCCTTTGCCTATAAATATCAGCGCGTTTTCGATTATAAGCCGTTGGAAAATGCTCCTCGCGGTTCAATCGGCATTCCGCGCACGTTAAATATTTACGAGGATTATCCGTTTTGGCACACATTTTTTACCAAATTGGGTTATCGCGTCGAAATTTCCGCAAAGTCTTCCGCGCAGATTTTTTATAAAGGGCTTTCCACGATACCGAGCGATTCGCTGTGTTATCCCGCAAAATTGGCGCACGGACACATTATGGACTTGGTTGAGCGCGGCTTGAAAAAAATATTTTATCCTTGCGAGCCGTATAATTTCGATACGCGCTCAGATAATTTTTATAATTGCCCGATTGTCGCCGGTTATCCCGAAAATATCCGCAATAATATGGACGTTCTCCGCGAAAAAAATATTAAATTTATTCAACCGTTTTTGCCCGTCCATGACATTAAAAAGCTTAAAAAACGTCTTGCCGAGGAATTTTATTCGGAAAATATCACGGCGAAGGAAATATCTGCGGCTGTCGATGCGGCGGCGGCGGAAATGGAAAATTATCGTCGCGACGTGCAAAATTTCGGCGAAAATCTTCTTAACCGCATAAAAAATACGGGCGAACACGCGATTTTACTTATCGGACGCCCGTATCATATCGACCCGGAAATAAATCACGGTATCGCCGAGATGATTCAGTCTTACGGCTTGCCGATTTTGTCCGAGGACGCGGTTTATCACACGCCAATTGACGCGCCGCAAATTTCGGTTGTGAATCAGTGGAGTTATCACGCCCGCCTTTATCACGCCGCGCAATTCGCCGCGCAAAATCCCAACGTCACGCTGATTCAATTAAGCTCGTTCGGTTGCGGGCTGGACGCGCTCACGATTGAACAGGTCAAGGAAATTTTGGAGGCGCACGGGCGAATCTACACGATGATAAAGCTCGACGAGGTTTCAAATTTGGGGGCGGCGCGGATAAGATTGCGTTCGTTGCTTGCCGCGCTGAAAAGAAAATCGCCCGTCTCCTATTCGCCTAAAAAATTCCCCGAACGCCCGCATTTTACGCCCGATTGCAAGGCAAAACATACAATCCTCGCTCCGCAAATGGCTCCGATTCACTTTGAACTTGTCCAAACCGTCCTGCAGAAATACGGCTACAGAATTCTGATTCCCGCGCTGCCCGATAAGGCGGCGATTGATTGGGGCTTGCGCTACGTCAACAACGAGATGTGCTATCCCGCGATTGTCGTTACGGGGCAGATGATTGCGGCGTTGAAGTCGGGCGAATGCGACCCCGATAACACTTCGATAATTTTGTTCCAGACGTGCGGCGGTTGTCGCGCCACGAATTATATCAGCGTCATGCGCCAAGCTTTGAAGTTTGCGGGCTTCGGGCAAGTGCCGGTTTTTGCGTGCTACGGCTTGCCCGACGAGACCGATGCCTTTGAGCTGAGTCGCGATTGCCTCATGGACGCGATTAAAGCCTCCGTCTACGGCGATTTGCTCATGAACGTTTCCAATCGTATGCGCCCGTATGAAATTCGTCGCGGCGAGACCGATAAACTGTTCGCGGAGTGGATGACGATTGCCAAGGCGGATTTGATTGACGGGAATTATTTCAGTTATCGGCGCAATATCGCGGAGATAGTGCGGCAATTCGACGCGATACCGATTAACGACGTTGCAAAGCCCAAAGTCGGCATTGTCGGAGAAATTCTGGTAAAGTATCACCCCGTGGCGAACAATTATTTGGAGCGGATATTGGCGGAGGAGGGCGCGGAGGTCGTAATGCCCGACTTCGTGGATTTTTTCCTGTACATAGCGCACGACGCGATAGTCAAGCGGGAATTATTGGGCGGCTCGCGCAAGGAGGAATTTTTCGCGGAGATTTTCATCAAGCTGATAGAATTCTTCCGTCTGCCGATGAAAAACGCGCTCAAGAATTCCGAGCACTTCCGCGCCCCGCACTCGATAAAGGACACTGCGCGGCTTGCAAGTCGATTCGTAAGCACGGGCAATTTGAACGGCGAGGGCTGGTTCCTGACCGGCGAAATGGTGAAACTCATCGAAGAGGGCGTGGAGAATGTGGTCTGCCTTCAACCGTTCGCGTGCCTGCCGAATCATTTAACGGGCAAAGGCGTAATGCACGCGCTGAGGCAACACTTTGAGCGGGCAAACATCGTGGCGATAGACTGCGAGGCGGGTTCGTCGGAGGTCAATCAGTTGAATCGAATCAAGCTCATGCTGACAATCGCGAAAAAGCTCCTTCCGCGCAGAAGATAAATCGTAAAAAATCGTTTCCCTTCCGAATTGCGGCGGGGAATTTTTTTTGCAAAAATCGGCGGCGGTGCAGGCAACCTCCGCGTTAAATACCTTGATTATCTGTACCGTGCAGATTCCACGTTGCAGATAGGCGGAGGCATCGGGACTTACTCCGCAGAGAGAATTGTCAACAACGACGCTATAATCACAGTCGGCGACGGCAAGGACATTATCTGCGACTTCGACGACGATGACCTCCTTCAAGTCAGCGGCACGTTTACCGCCTCCTACAACGTCGGCACGAATAAAGTTCTGATAAAGGTCGGCTCGACCGCCTCCGCTATAACTTTGCAAGACTTCACCGCCTCGACGTTCAATATTAACGGCGACCGCTACGCAATCAGCGGTTAAACCCTTAAAAAGCAGTAAAATCTGCGCGGAGTCAAAAAATTTTCCCCCGCTTTCAAAGCGGATTTTTTATTGACAAGAAAAATATTCCGCGTGATAATCGGCAAAAAAGATTCGGCGAGGCGAGTTCATGAGGCGGCAAAAATATTTGACAGTAACGGCAATGATAATCTACCTGACATTTATCGGGGCATTTATCCCGCTGTCGACGGATTTGTATCTGCCCGCGTTGCCGGAGATGGGCAATTACTTTTCGGCGAGCGAGTTCCTTGTCGGCTTGACGCTGACTATATTTTTTTTCGTATTCGCGGTGAGCATGATTTTATTTGGACCTTTGTCGGATAAGTACGGGCGGCGACCGATTTTGATATTCGGCGCGGCGATTTATACGGCGGCGTCATTAGCCTGCGCGGAGGCGTCGAACATATATTTTTTGCTGGCGGGGCGATTCTTTCAAGCGGTGGGTTCGGGCGCGATAATCACGGTGGAAACCGCGCTGATTAAAGATTGCTTTCGCGGGCAAATCATGCGGAAAATCTTGGCGATAACGCAAGCCCTGGGCGTAATAGCCCCCATGGCGGCACCGTTAATCGGTGGCGTGCTGTTGACGTTCACGGATTGGCGCGGCTCGTTTTATCTGCTGACGCTCCTAGGCGCGATAAATTTATTCGTGGCGTTTTTATTTTGCGAGACTTTGCCCGAACACAAACGCTATCACGGCGGAATATTCAATTCGCTGACGCTCCTGCTTGAAGTCGGGCGCAAACGTTACTTCATGGCGGCGTTGATTATGTTCTCGATATTATCCGCGCCCTACATGGCGTACTTAAGCGCGTCGTCGTTCATCTATGTGGAATTCTTCAACCTGACCGCGCAGGAGTACAGCTATTTTTTCGCGGTGAACTCGGCGGCGTCAATCCTCGGACCGATACTCTACCTCAAGCTGAAAGATTTAATGACTAACGTCGGAATGTTGCGGCTGTGCTTTCTAATCGCGGCGGCGAGCGGCGTCCTGGTCTTGACGGTCGGGCAAATGCGGGCGGTCGTATTCTTGCTGGCGTTCGTGCCGTTCACGGCGATAGGCGCGGTGGTGCGCCCGTTCGCAATGGAAATTCTGTTGCTCGAAGCCAAAGAGAACGTCGGAACCGCCTCGTCGATTATAAACTTTGTGCCGACGCTGTTCGGGAGCCTGGGCATGATGCTCGGAACGTTGCCGTGGGCAAATTTCATAGACGGGCTTGGGCTAATCATGACGACGGCGACGGCGTTATCGATATTGCTGTGGCTTTTGATTCGGAGCGGGCGATTCGGGGCGGCTCGGCAGAGTGCAAGCGATTTAACTTAAGGAGGCGTTTTTATGCGATTGAAAAGATTTTTGCCGCTGATATTGGCGACGTGTTTGCTGTTCGGCGGAGGCGTCGAGGCGGACGAGCTAAAAAAATTCCCGCCGCCGCTGTTGACGGCAGAATTCGAGCAAATGGACTTCGCGCCGCTTTACCCGACGTATTCTTGGGAGCCGGTGCCGCGAAGCGAATTTTACAAGATACAACTGGTAAAAATCGGGGAGGCGCGAGACAAAATCGTCCGCGAGCTGTATAACACGGAGGCGTTTAATCGCGTAACGGACGGGACGCCTTTGACGGAGCCGGGCGAATATTATTGGCGCGTGTGCGTCGTCGACAAGAAGCATAAGCAATTAAGCGATTGGTCGGTCAGGAAATTTTTCAAAGTGACTGCGCCCGTAAAGTTCGCGGTGCTCGGCGACAGCATAAGTCACGGCGGCGCGAACTACATTCCTGCGGGGCAACTTTCCTGTCAATGGGAGACGTATTGCGACGTTCCGATTAAAAATCTGGCGCGGAGCGGCGATACAACTCAAATGATGCTGGAGCGTTTCGACAAAGACGTTCTGCCGTTCAAGCCGCGTGTGCTGGTGATAATGGGCGGCGTGAACGATATACGCATGGGCATGAGCGGCGACGCGGTTATCAAGAATTTGGCGGCACTGCGCGATAAATGCCTTGCCAATAAGATAACGCCGGTTTTCTGCACGCTTACCTCGATGAACCCCGAAATTATTCAACGCGTGGGAATTCCGTTGACGGCGGGCGATTGGCGGGCGGAGCGCGAACGCGTCAATCTCTGGATAATGCAGACGCCGTATTGTGTCGACGCGGCAAGCACTCTTACGGACGACAAAGGCTATCTCCGCGCAGATTTGACGCCCGACGGCTTGCACCCCGCCTTACGCGGCAAAAAGCTTATCGGCGAGGCTGTCGGCGACTATCTCAAAAAAATGAACGTTACATAACAAAAGGAGCCGTCATGGATGACGGCTCCCCCGCCGGCGCATTTGCGTGACGCAAATACCGACGGCGTCGTTACTTGAAAATATTATACGGTACGGGTAGCGGACTTTACGCCCCTGCGAGGCACCCTTTCTTTGCTACTTTCTTTGGGTGCGCAAAGAAAGTAGTTAATCCATATGGATTCTTTGATTCCTGTCTTGTGAGCAAGAAAGGAAAAACCCCTCCGATTTTTGGGAGGGGTTAAATTTTTTCAGCTGTAGATTATTCGGTTTCGGCTTCCTTATCGATAACGGTCAGCTCGCGGTAATGCGCCATGCCCGTGCCCGCCGGTATCAGCTTGCCGATAATGACGTTTTCCTTAAGCCCGATAAGCGGGTCAATCTTGCCCTTAATCGCTGCGTCGGTGAGGACGCGTGTCGTCTCCTGGAAACTTGCCGCGCTAAGGAACGAATCGGTTGCCAGTGACGCTTTGGTTATGCCCAGCAGAATCGGCTTGGCGACGGCGGGTGCTCTGTCCTCCTCGATAGCTTTGGTGTTCGCCGCCTCGAAGATGTTCATATCTACGAATTCGCCCGGCAAAAATTCCGTCGAGCCGCTGTCTTCGATCTTGACCTTGTGAAGCATTTGCCTAACCATAACCTCGATATGCTTGTCGTTAATTTCGACGCCCTGGGATTTGTAGACTTTTTGGACTTCCTTGACGAGGTAGCGGTGGGTTTCGCGGATGCCGCAGATGCGGAGGATGTCGTGGGGGTTTTTTGCGCCGTCGGTGATGTTGTCGCCGGCTTGGATGGTGTCGCCCTCTTTGACTTTGGGTTGGATGCCGAAGGGGATGACATATTCGCGGGGCTGTTGGTTGGCTTGGTCGAAGGGGGTTATAACTATTACTTTAAGGCCGTTTTTATCGGGTTCGCCGTAGCTTACCGTGCCCGATATCTCCGCGATTATGGCGTTGTTTTTGGGTTTACGGGCTTCAAAGAGCTCCTCGACACGAGGCAAACCTTGAGTGATGTCGCCGCCGGCAACGCCGCCCGTGTGGAAGGTGCGCATAGTCAATTGGGTGCCCGGCTCGCCGATACTCTGAGCGGCGATAATGCCCACCGCTTCGCCGATTTCAACCTCCGTGCGATTAGCCAAGTCTTGCCCGTAGCACTTTATGCAGACGCCTTGAGCACTCTTGCAGGTCAAGACAGAACGAATCAAGACTTTGTCGCGAACAGCACAGATTTTATCAGCCAAAGCGTCGTCAATGGTGGTGTTTATCGGGGCAATTAAGTTACCGTCAGAGTTGGAAATATCCTCAGCCAAAACCCGCCCAAGGATACGGTCTTTCAAGGATTCGATAACGCCGCGGGTGCCCTCGGTAATAGCCTCAACCAAAATGCCGCGGATATTATTGTTGCGAATGAAGATTTCGGGAACGTCCTCGCAGTCCAATATCGCGTCCAATGCCTCGTGCGTAAGGTGTTCGCCCGCCTCTATGGTCACGCCGTCAAAGGAAACCGCCCGCGCCAACTCCTTGCCAATGTGCTCATGAATAAAGGCGTGGCGCAAAGTATGGCGTTCGGATTCGTCGCGGGTGCCCAAACGGATAACCTCAACAACACGACTGTGCTTCGGCGCATTGGGCTCAGTCAAACTCGAACCGCGTAAAACCAACTCAGCCGCACCCGTCTCGCCCAGGCTAACCAAATTTTCCTCGTCCAAAATGGTGTCTTGAGCTATGGCAACCTCGCCCGTCTCGGCATTGACAACATCAGAGGCAACCACGCGCCCCATTAAAGATTCGCTCAAAATCTCCAGCGCGTCAAAGGTGTCCTCAGCCAACAGAGCCCGCTCCAATAACAAATTGACAGAAGTAACGTCGCAATCGTCTTGGCGAACAATAACGTCCTGCGCCACGTCAACCAAACGCCGCGTCAAATAGCCGGAGTCCGCCGTGCGAAGAGCAGTGTCAGCCAAGCCCTTGCGCGCTCCGTGACTTGAAATAAAATAATCCGAAACACTTAAGCCCTCGCGGAAATTCGCCGTTATCGGCAAGTCAATAATCTTGCCCGAAGGGTCAGCCATTAAGCCGCGCATCCCAGCCAACTGGCGCATCTGTTGCTTGTTGCCACGCGCCCCCGAATCGCTCATCATAAAGATAGGATTGAATTCGTCCATGTTCTCCATCATTGCGTCCGCGACCAAATCCGTCGCCTCGCTCCAGAGCGCACAGACTTTCTTGTACCGCTCAGTCTCCGTCAAGATACCCCGATTGAAATAAGTCTCAACCTTCTTGACCTTCTCGGAAGTCTCAGCCAAGATGTCAGCCTTCTTGGGAGGAACGATAACGTCCGATATGGCAACCGTCATGCCCGCAATACAGGCAAAATGATAGCCCAATCGCTTAACGTCGTCGATAACCTCAGCCGTCCGCGTAGCCCCAAACGCATTGAAACACGCAGCTACCAACTTGCCCAATGCCTTCTTGTTCATGACCTCTCCCAATATCCACGCGCCCGCCACGTCACGATGATAATACCGTAACTCCTGCGGCAACTTCTCGTTGAAGATCATCCGCCCTACCGACGTCTTTACCATGATATATTCGTCGTCCGCCGCAAGCTGCTCTACCACAAACTCCGGCAACCGCTCTACGCTTATCCGCACGTTTATCTCAGCTTGTAAATCCAATTCCTTTTGATTATATGCCAGTAATGCCTCTTCTATCCCCGTGAAATATTTCCCCGCGCCCAAGACCCGCCGCGCAGGCTTGTCCGCACGCAACTTCGTCAGGTAATACGTCCCCAATACCATGTCCTGCGTCGGTACTATTATCGGCTTCCCGTCCTTCGGTGCCAATATGTGATTCGCCGCCAACATCAATACCCGCGCCTCCGCTTGCGCCTCCGCCGACAACGGCAGGTGTATCGCCATTTGGTCACCGTCAAAGTCGGCATTGTAAGCCGTGCACGCCAACGGGTGAAGCTTTAAGGCGCGACCTTCCGTCAAGACCGGCTCGAAGGCTTGAATGCCCAATCTGTGGAGCGTCGGTGCGCGATTCAACAAAACGGGGTGCTCCTTGATGACTTCCTCCAAGACGCCCCAGACTTCAGGCGTGGCGCGGTCAACTTTTTTCTTCGCCGCCTTGATAGTCAAGCCCGAATCCGCCGAAAGTTTCTTCATGACAAAGGGCTTGAAAAGCTCCAAAGCCATTTCCTTAGGCAGGCCGCATTGGTGAAGCTTAAGCTCCGGACCGACGACGATAACCGAACGCCCCGAATAGTCGACGCGCTTGCCCAGCAAGTTTTGACGGAAACGCCCTTGCTTGCCTTTGAGCATATCGGAAAGAGATTTGAGCGGACGATTGCCGGGACCGGTGACGGGACGCCCGCGCCTGCCGTTATCAATCAAAGCGTCGACAGCCTCTTGGAGCATACGCTTTTCGTTGCGGACGATGATGTCGGGAGCCTTGAGCTTAAGCAGACGATTCAAGCGGTTGTTGCGGTTAATGACGCGGCGATACAAATCGTTGAGATCGGAGGTAGCGAAACGTCCGCCGTCAAGTTGAACCATGGGGCGCAGTTCGGGCGGGATAACGGGAATAACCGTCATAATCATCCATTCGGGTTTATTGCCGGATTTGCGGAAAGCCTCCACGACCTCAAGGCGGCGAATGGCACGGATACGTTTTTGCCCGTTGGAGGAGTTCAATTCCTCGCGCAATTCGGCACTGAGCTCTTCCAAGTCAATATCGCGCAGGAGCTTTTGAATAGCCTCCGCGCCCATACCGACTTTAAACGCGCCGCGTCCGAATTCTTCCTTTTTGAAACGGAACTGACCTTCGGTGAGAAGGTCTTTTTGTTTTAAGTCGGTATTGCCGGGGTCGAGGACGATGTAAGAGGCGAAGTAAAGCACGCGCTCCAAAGCCCGCGGGGACATGTCAAGCAACAAGCCCATGCGAGAGGGAATGCCTTTAAAATACCAAATGTGGCTGACGGGCGCGGCAAGTTCGATATGCCCCATGCGTTCGCGACGAACCTTGGCGCGAGTGACTTCAACGCCGCAACGGTCGCAAATGGTGCCCTTGTAGCGAACACGCTTGTATTTGCCGCAATGACACTCCCAATCGCGGGTGGGTCCGAAAATGCGCTCGCAAAACAAGCCGTCGCGTTCGGGCTTAAGAGTGCGATAGTTAATGGTTTCGGGCTTTTTGACCTCGCCGTATGACCACTCGCGGATTTTCTCCGGAGAGGCAAGCCCGATTCGCATGGAATCAAAGATATTAACGTCGAGCATTATTCATCCTCCTCGCGCTTGAAACGGGTGATGTCGGCAATGTCGGGAAAAGAATCGTCGGGATTAGGCTCGGTGCCCAAATCAATGCCGTCAAGGGATAAATCGTCGGGAGAGACGGAAGCCAAATCGCCAAGGTTCTTAAGCTGAGCGTCAATCTCGTCGTCGGAAAGTTCGGGTTCCAAATCGTCAGCGATAAGGTCTTCGGGAGGGGGCTCTTCGGGTTCGGGGGGCTTAACATCATGGTCGCCGTAGGTGCCCACGTCGACGCCCATATCATCAGCTTTCTTGCGAACGGCGCGGTCGTCGTCGTCGTCGTCGTCGTGAATGATAATTTCCTTGGAATCGCCGCTGAGAACGCGAATGTCGAGACCGATAGATTGAAGCTCCTTAATCAAAACCTTAAAGGATTCGGGAACGCCGGGTTCGGGGATATTCTGCCCTTTGACAATAGCCTCGTAAGCCTTGACGCGGCCGACAACGTCGTCGGATTTGACGGTAAGAATCTCTTGGAGGGTGTAGCTGGCGCCGTAAGCCTCCAAAGCCCAAACTTCCATTTCGCCGAACCGCTGACCGCCGAATTGAGCCTTGCCGCCCAAAGGTTGCTGAGTGACCAAGCTGTAAGGTCCCGTGGAGCGTGCGTGGATTTTATCGTCAACAAGATGATGAAGCTTGAGCATGTAAACGCAACCGACGGTAACGCGATTCTCGAAAGGCTCGCCCGTGCGACCGTCGTAAAGGACAGTTTTGCCGTCGTCGTCAAGCCCCGCAAGCTTAATGGTATTGAAAATGTCGGATTCGCGTGCGCCGTCGAAAACAGGAGTGGCAATGTGAACGCCGGCGTCGGAGGGAACAGGTAAGCCGTAAGTGTCAACGTCGAAGCCGAAATTGCGGAGGTCGCGCTCAATGTGTTTGTCGTGATTGCGAATGCGAATGCCGATTTGCCTGACAGCCATGCCCAGGTGAGTTTCCAAAACTTGCCCGATATTCATGCGGGAAGGAACGCCAAGAGGATTAAGCACGATGTCAACGGGAGTGCCGTCGGGTAAGAAAGGCATATCCTCTTGACGGCGAATTTCGGAAACAACGCCCTTGTTGCCGTGACGTCCGCTCATTTTGTCGCCGACGGAGATTTTCCGCTTCTGGGCAATGTAAACGCGAACCTGCTTATTGACACCGGGAGCCATTTCGTCGTTGTTATCGCGAGTGAAAACGTTGACGGCAACAATCTTGCCGGATTCGCCGTGAGGAACGCGTAAGGAAGTATCGCGAACTTCACGAGCCTTTTCACCGAAAATGGCACGGAGGAGCCGCTCCTCAGCCGTCAATTCGGTTTCGCCCTTGGGAGTAACTTTGCCGACTAAAATATCGCCCGTGCGAACGTCCGCGCCGATAGCGATAATGCCGTCGGAATCGAGATGAGTTAAGGCATCCTCCGAGACGTTGGGAATATCGCGGGTGACTTCTTCGGGACCGAGCTTGGTATCGCGGGCGTCACACTGATATTCTTCGATGTGAATGCTGGTATAAATATCGCGCTTGATGAGGTTTTCGGAAAGTAAAATGGCGTCCTCGTAGTTGTAACCCTCCCAGGGCATGTAGGCGACGATAATGTTATAACCGAGAGCAAGTTCGCCGTTGGAAGTGGCGGGACCGTCGGCAATGGGTTGACGAGCAAAAACGTGTTCGCCTTCGTCGACGATGGGAATTTGGTTAATGCAAGTGCCTTGATTGGAACGAACAAACTTTTGAAGGCGGTAAACGTCAAACTTATCCTTGGCGGAGTTGACGAAATTATCATCGACGCGAATCTTAATGGTGTCGGCGTCAACATAAGAGACGGTGCCGGGACGCCGCGCAAGAACCATGACGCCTGAATCGCAAGCGGCTTTGAATTCCATACCCGTACCGACGAGCGGAGCTTGAGTTTTAAGCAACGGAACGGCTTGCCTTTGCATGTTAGCCCCCATAAGAGCGCGATTGGCGTCGTCGTTTTCAAGGAAAGGAATCATAGCGGTAGCGATAGAGACGACCTGCTTAGGTGAAACGTCCATGTAATCAACCTTCTCGCGGCGGACTTTGGTAGTCTCCTCTGCGCGGCGCACGGTAACGCGTTCATTGATAAACCAATCGTTATCGTCAAGCGGCTCGTTGGCTTGAGCGATGATTAAAATTTCCTCCTCGTCGGCGGTCATGTAGCGGACTTCGTTGGTGACGCGTTGATTAACTTTGTCGACCTTGCGATAGGGCGTCTCCATAAAGCCGTATTGATTGACGCGAGCGTAGTTGGAAAGGGAGCCGATTAAACCGATATTCGGACCTTCGGGCGTCTCAATGGGGCACATCCTGCCGTAGTGAGAGTTATGAACGTCGCGGACTTCAAAGCCTGCGCGTTCCCTGGATAAGCCGCCGGGACCGAGGGCTGACAGCCTGCGTTTATGAGTAAGTTCGCTGAGCGGGTTATGCTGATCCATGAATTGACTAAGCTGACTGGAGCCGAAAAATTCCTTAATGGCGGCGACCACGGGGCGAATATTTATAAGATTCTGCGGCGTAACAATCTCGGCGTCCTGCGTAGTCATGCGTTCGCGAACGACGCGCTCCATACGTGTCATGCCGATACGAAACTGATTCTGAAGCAGTTCGCCCACGGCGCGAACCCTGCGGTTGCCCAGGTGGTCAATATCGTCGGGCAAGCCGATACCCGCCATGAGGTCGAAAACGTAACTAATCGAACTCATAATATCGGCAATGCAAACCGTGCGGTTATCGTGAATAGGCAGATTGGGGGCGCAAAGCATGGTATACGCGCCGGCGTCGGTCTTCACGCGAATGTGAATGGGCGTAATATATCCGCCGCGCAATTCGTCGGGAGTAAGCCCAAACATCTGTTCTTCGCCCTCGTCGGGAATTTGGTCGAGCATTTGTTGAGTAATAACAACTTCTCTGTTCAATAAAAGTTCGCCGGTTTCTTGGTCGAACAAATCTTCTGCAAGCACATGACCGAGCAAGCGGCGTTTCCAACCGAGTTTCTTTGTAAGCTTATATCTGCCGACGGCGGCAAGGTCGTATCTGCGCGGGTCGAAAAATTGTGAGTGGAGGAGGGAGGCGGCGTTATCGGCAGAGGGCGGTTCCCCCGGACGCAGACGATTATAAATGCCAATCAGAGCCTTCTCCTTATTATCTTCGCCGTTATGTTTATCGGCGTCGAGCATATCGATTAGGGCTTTGTAGCCGGCGGTGAGGTCGTTTTTATCGTCAAGGGCATAAATTTTATCGGTGAGGTATTTCAGATTGGAAAGGTTATCATTCTTCTCATCAAGCGCGGTGTAAGCCTTAAGCAGCGCGTCGAAAGTTTGAGCGTCGTGTTTACCTTTTCTTTTAAGATAGCCTGTGGTGAGCAGGTCGCGAGCGTCTGAGCCGTCTTCGGAGTCGGATTCGAGCAGGGCGGTTAATTGAGCGGCGGCAGTCTCATCGTGCAGTTTCTGTTCGATAAAAAACTTCACATCGAACAGCTCCAAAATCCGGTCATTGCTTTCAAAGTCGAGAGCGCGCAGGAAATAAGATACAGGCATCTTCCGCGTACGGTCTATGCGGACGGCAATAGCGGAAGAGTTATCGGTTTCGAGTTCAATCCACGCGCCGCGATTGGGAATACATTGCCCTGTGAAAATATTCTTACCGGTCTGGTCGATGTCTTTGGTATAGTAAGCACCGGGCGAGCGGACGAGCTGTGAAACGATAACGCGTTCCGCGCCGTTGATAATGAAAGTGCCGGTCGAAGTCATAATGGGAAAATCCCCCATAAAAACTTCCTGCTCTTTAACGTCGCCTTTCGCTTTATTAAGGAGTTTGACTTTCACGCGCACGGGCGCGGCGTAGGTACCGTCGCGTTTCTTGCATTCGTCGAGGCTATACTTACATTCGCCGAAAGTGAAATTCTCAAAGAACAGTTCCAAGTTCCCCGAAAAATCCGCTATAGGCGAAATATCCTTAAAAATTTCCTGCAGCCCCTCCTTCTTAAACCATTCGTAGGAGTTGCGTTGGAGATCCAGAAGATGCGGCATCTCCATGACTTCCTTTATCCTCGCGTAGCTGTAGCGTGTTCGTTTTCCTACTTGAACAGGATTAAACATTAAAGCCGTCACTCCTCACTTTAATTTAAATGCGCGGCGTAACCTTCGGAATGCCAAGCGGACACGACGCGCACAGTTTCTCCCTATGTTTGTTATTCGTTGTTAATCAGTAGCTTTGAATTGTATAGTCAAATGTTTTCTATGTCAAGCGGATTCGGCGTTGACTTTACGGCGGCGGCGTGATAAACTGCCCGCTAAGCGGTTGTAGCTCAGCAGGATAGAGCGGCTGCCTCCTAAGCAGTAGGTCGGGCGTTCGAATCGCCCCAATCGCACCAATTCTGAACGTAAGGAACGAAAAATATAGAACAGACAAAAAAGCTCTTCGCAAACGTGAAGGGCTTAAATTTTTATCCGAAGGAGGCGGATTATCATGTCGAAGGGGAAAATTTTAATCGGAGTGGCGTTGGCGGCATTGGCTGTCGCAATCGGCACTTATCTTGCTTTTTCACCGAAAAGTATCTCGGCGTCACGAGGAGTAAATGTGTCGTTGCCGGAGGAAATTGTCCAACAGAATCAGGCGGGCGCGGGCGAGGCGGAAATTTATTTGGCGGGCGGCTGTTTTTGGGGCACGGAATTTTTAATGCGCAACGTCCCCGGCGTCACGAGCGTGGAGGTCGGCTACGCCAACGGCACCACCCGCAACCCCGTTTATCGCGACGTGTGTAAGGGTTCCGGGCACGCCGAAACCGCGCATGTCATCTACGACACCAAAGCCATTTCGTTGCAAAAGATATTGTCGATTTACTACCAATCGATTGATCCGACGTTCGTCAAGCGCGAGGGCAACGGCGAGGACATGCAATATCGTTCGGGCATTTACTACAGCGACCCCGACGACAGGGAGATTATCAAGGCGTCACTTAAGGAGCTTCAGGGCAGTTTCTTCAACAAAATTTCCGTCGAGTGCGAGCCGATTAGGAATTTCTATCGCGCCGAGGAGGAACATCAGGAGTATCTTATGAAAAATCCGAGCGGTTACTGTCATTTGTCGCGCTCCATGATTGACGAACAGGCTAAGGCTAACGCGGCGCAGACGTTCAAGGATAAGAATTTCCCGCGTGATAAAGTTTACGGCAAGCCGACCAAGGAGACGCTTAAAAACCTCAACGAGCTTCAACGCGCCGTCACGCAGGAAAACGCCACCGAGCCGCCTTACAAGAACGAGTACAACGAGGAGGAACGCGCCGGCATCTATGTTGACGTGACCAACGGGCAGCCGCTGTTCGTGTCGACGGATAAATTTGATTCGGGTTGCGGCTGGCCTGCCTTTTCCAAGCCGATTGACAACAGCTTTATCGAGGAGCGCAAGGATTTTTCCTTCGGCAGAGACAGAGTCGAAGTCCGCGCCAAGGCAAGCGATTCGCATTTGGGTCACGTCTTCGACGACGGCGACGCGGCTAAGGGCGGCTTGCGCTACTGCATCAACAGTGCGGCGTTGCGCTTTATTCCCCGTGATAAAATGCAGACGGAGGGCTACGGCGATTGGCTTGACTTATTTAAATCATGAACGAATTTTATTTTGAAACAGCCTCGGCATAAAGTTTGCCGCTCAATACTTTTGCGTTCGCCGCCACGTCATTTGGCGGCTTTTTTTACAATGACAATCTCATCGTGACATTTTCCCTCAACCGCCAAGCAAAAGTATGGTTTCGATTGAATCTGAAAATTTTTTGTAGTATATTTGGCGCGGGCGAAACATTTTAAGTAAGCGGAGGTTGTTATGGTTAAGCTTTATGACTTAAATCATCCCGAATACGGTTACCTTGAGGTTGAAGTCGAGGAATTTTATTCCAACGATTATCCGCAATTCTTTGCTCGCAAGGGCAAGAATACTTACGTTCGCGATTTTTTTACTCCGATTTACGACGTGCCGATAATGACTTGGGGCAACAAGCCGAGCGACGGCGGCAACTTAATCTTGTCCCCCGAAGAGCGCGACGAACTTATTGCCAAAAATCCCGCCTCACAGAAATGGATTCGCAAATACCTCGGCGCAAAGGAGTTCATTTTCGTTTGGCAAGCAAGAAAGCCGCCACACGTCGCGACGCCGAAACCCCGTGGTTATTTCAAGAACGTCGCCAACCTAAGAGCAATTATCTTTTGGTGCCGTGTGTCAGCGGCGACCGTCGCCAATACATACCAATCGATTACATGTCGAGCGACATTATTTGCGGCAACGCCAACTTTATGATACCCGACGCAAAATATTGGCACTTTGGCGTTTTGACGAGTTCGGCGCATATGGCGTGGATGCGAATGGTCTGCGGGCGATTGGGCATGAGCTGTCGCTACTCTGCGGAGGTGGTTTATAATCCCTTCCCGTGGCCGCCGTTCAATCGGGAGGTGGAGCGCACGGCTTCCAAAATTCTGACGGTGCGGCGCAAATACCCGGAGACCGGCTTAGCCGACCTGTACGACCCGACGATTATGCCAAAAGATTTGCGGGCGGCGCACACGGCTAACGACCACGCCGTCATGGAGGCTTACGACTTTCCGAAAGGCATGACCGAACAGCAAATGCAAACCGCTTTCCTGAAACTTTACAAACGTTTGGAGACCTTGGATAGACTTTTTAACGGAAAATGAGGAGGAATGCCTATGCCGATAGATTTTGAACTGCCCGTGAAAATCCGCGACCTGGTCACGACGATAACCGTGCTCGACATTTTCGACATCCTAATCGTGGCGGCGATAATCTACAAGACGTATCAAATGATTCAAGACACGCGGGCAATCACGTTGGTCAAAGGGCTTATGGTTATCGTGTCGCTGACGATAATCTGCGGCTGGCTGAATTTGCACGTGATAAGCTGGCTTTTGCAAAAAAGCTCGGAGTGGTTGCTGATAGCGTTGCCGATACTTTTTCAACCGGAATTGCGGCGGGGATTGGAACATTTGGGGCAAGGACAATTCTTCAGCCATGGAGCGTCGTTGCTGGACAAAAAAGCAGCCGATACGGTCGTCGACGAGCTGGTCAAGACGGCAAAGAAGCTGTCGCAGACACGCACGGGCGCACTCATGGTCATCGAACGCGAAATGAAATTGAACGACATCAGCGTCACGGGCATACACATTGACGGAATCATATCATCGGAATTTTTACTGAACGTCTTTATCGTGAACACGCCCCTGCACGACGGCGCGGCGATAATTCGCGGAAACAGACTAATCTCGGCGGCGTGCGTCTTGCCGCTGACGGAAAACACCGGCTTATCAACGGAGCTGGGCACGCGTCACAGGGCGGCAATCGGCTTATCGGAGCAGTGCGACGCGTTAATAGTCGTTGTGAGCGAGGAAACGGGTACAATCTCCGTCGCCGAAAACGGGCGCATGGTTCGCCACCTCGACGAACAGACTTTGGCGGCTAAGATTCGTCCCGCCTTTTCGCGCCGCGAGGATAAATTTTTCGGCAACATGCTATCCAAATGGAGGGGCGGCTCATGAGGACGCAAATAATAAATCTTTTCCGCCGCAACCTGCTGAAGAAGTTAATCGCACTCGTGGCGGCGTTCCTTATGTGGGTATACGTCATGGCAGACCAAGACCCCGCGATAGACGGCTCCTATACGGTGCCGCTGACAATTTCAAACGCGCCTTACGACTTAATCCCCATATGCGACGAAAAAGTTATACAGGTAAGCGCACGTGCGCCGCGTTCGAGTGTCGTTAAGTACGACGCCAACGCCTTCCGCGTCTACGCGAATTTGGAGGGCTTGGGCGAGGGCGACCACCAAATCACGCCGCAAGTGGTCATGCCGCAAGGCTTTGAACTTATAGAAACGTATCCCTCGACGGTCAAAGTCAAACTGGACTCCGCGACGGAGCGGCAAATGTTCATTGAGCTGATAACGACGGGGGCGGTTGCGCCCGATTCGGCGATAAGAGAAATTCGCAAGTCAATGGAGGCGGTCACGGTCGTCGGTCCGAAAAACTTCGTCGAGCAAGTGGCGCGGGTCTACAGTATGATAAATTTTTCGGGCAACACGTCGAGCTTTGAGATGCAGATACCGATGCGGGCGGTCGACGCCAAAGAAAATCCCGTGTCGGGCGTGCGCGTGGTACCGAGCGTCATAACGGTTTCGGTCGACATAGAGAGCGGCGTCAAGAAAAAAATCGTTCCCGTCGTCTCGGAGCTGACTGCCCCGGACGGTTGGGAACTGACAAAAGTAACCGTGGAACCCGCGCAGATTGAAATAACGGGCGCGGAGTCGGTCGTGAATGCAATCGTGACGCTAAAGACGGAGCCTTTCACCGTGCAGACGGGGCAAAAGAATTTCAAAGGCTCGCTTGAGTTGGTGGTGCCCGAAGGCGTGACGGTCAAGAGTAAAGAGGTCACGGTATCGGCGGAAGTCGTCCGCAAGCCCGTCGCCAAGGAGCCGACTTCCAACTAATTCAAAAAAATTTTTCGGGAGCACTTGATAATTGTTATCACGTGTGCTATACTGCGTTCAGGCTTTCGTTAAAGCTCTCCTAAAATATAATACACATACGCTTGAAAAAGACTCCGTGCTGCTCACGCGGAGTCTTTTCGATTTCAAAATCAGGTGTGAACGATTTGCGCAACGCTCTCAACATGCGACGTAAACGGAAACATATCGACGGGCTGAATCTTAATCGTGCGATAGCCGAGTGCGGCGAGGATATTCAAATCGCGGGCAAGCGTGGCGGGGTTGCATGAAACGTAAATAATCTTGGCAGGCTCCATGGCAGCGAAGGTCTCCAGGACTTTCTTATCGCAACCTGCGCGGGGCGGGTCGACAATCACGACGTCGGCATAAACGCCCGAATCGCGGAGCCTCGGCAAAACTTTAACGACATCGCCCGTGAGGAATTCGGCATTGCGGATATTGTTTTCGCGGGCATTCTTCTTTGCGTCGGCTATCGCTGAACTCACAACCTCGACGCCAATAATCCGCCGCGCCTTCCGCGCCATAAATAAGCCAATCGTGCCCGTGCCGCAGTAAGCGTCGATAAGCGTCTCGTGCCCGCGCAATTCCGCGAAGTCCAAAGCCGTCTTGTAAAGAATTTCAGCCTGCGCGGTGTTGACTTGGAAAAACGAACGCGCCGATATGTTAAAGCTTAGCCCGCCGATTTTGTCGTGAATGGTCGGCTTGCCGTAAAGAATGCGCGTGTCGCGACCGAGGATAACGTTGTTGCGATAGGTCTGGACGTTTTGCTGAATGCTCGTGACTTCGGGCAACTCCTTAATCAGGGCGCGGACGAAAGCTTTATCGTTCGAGAAATTCTTCGCGGCGGTGACGAGGACAATCATCAGCTCGCCGTTGCAACCGACACGCCCCATCACGTGGCGCAGAAAGCCTCTGTGCGTATTTTCGTCGTAGGGTTGAAGGTTGAACTTTTTGGCGACGTTGCGGACGGCGTTCAAGATTTTATCGTTGCCGGCGTTTTGAATCGGGCAGGCGGGCGCGTCAATGATTCTGTGCGTGCCGCGAGCGTAGCAACCGATAGCCAAGCCCTTGCCGACGGGGAATTGCATTTTGTTGCGGTAGCGGAGGGGATTGTCCATGCCGAGCGCATTAAAAATTTCGACGCCCGCAAGCTTGCCGATACGTTCTGCGGCGTCGACGACCTGTTGACGTTTCCACTTCAACTGCGCGGGATAACTCAAGTGTTGGAGCTGACAGCCGCCGCAATCTTTATAAAGCGGGCAAAAAGGCTCCGTGCGCTCCGCCGAAGGTTTAACGACTTCGACGAGCCGGGCAACCGCGTAATTTTTTTTGCGCGTAATAATCTCGGCAAGAACCTCCTCGTCGGGAAGCGCACCCTCCACAAAAAAAGTAAGCCCGTCGAGTTTGCCTACTCCTTCGCCCGACGCGCCCAAGCCGTGAATTTTAATCCGTAGCATTTCGCATCAACCTCAAGTCTTCGTTCAGCTGAGCCTTAAGTTCCTCAACCGACGCAAATGTTTTCTCCTCACGCAACTTGCTGATAAAGCTGACGAAAATCTCCTCGCCGTAAATGTCGCCGCTGAACTTGTCGATAAAAACCTCCAAACGCCGACGCGCCACCTTGAAGGTCGGATTGTCGCCGATATTGGCAATGCCGTTGAACAGCTCGCCGCGCACCTTGACGCGCACGATATACGCGCCGTTGGGAAGCATCGCCCTGTGGTCGGCAATTTCAAGATTAGCGGTCGGGAAGCCGAGTTTGCGCCCGCGCCTGTCGCCGTTGACGACTTCGCCGGCGTAGGTGAAATGCCTGCCGAGCAGTTGATTAGCCGTTTCCAAATCGCCCGCCGCTATCAACGCCCGAATCCGCGTACTGCTGACGGTTTTTCTGTCGACGGTAAAAGTCTGACAAACCTCCGCTCTGAAGCCGTAATTTTCGCCTTCGCGCAGGAGCATACGACCGTTACCGCGCCCGTAGCGTCCGAAGGTGTAATTCTGCCCCGTCACGACGTAAGCCGGCGCAATTTTATCTTGAAGAAGCTCCAAAAATTCTTCGGGTGATTTGCGGCTGAAGTCCTTGGTAAACGGAATTTCGATAAGCACGTCGACGCCCATATCGGCAAGAATTTCGCGGCGGAGACTTTTACTGCCAATCATGAGCGGGGCGTCGTCGGGAGCAATGACGCTGAGCGGGTGATTCGCGAAGGTGAAGACAACGGCGGTACCGTCAATGGCGCGAGCCTTGTCAACGGCGTGGCGAATAACTGTGGCGTGACCGAGGTGAACGCCGTCGAACATGCCCAGCGCGACGACGGGGCGCGGATACTTTTTTATGACGCTGATTTTTTTTATAATCTCCAAACAAAAAACCTCGTTTCAATCGGCTAGAGCCGAGCGTATGGCTGAAATTTCCTGCGCGGTGAACAATCCTTCGGGTGATTCGCGAATCATGATGTCGCGGAGCCGAAGCCGCAATGTATCCAATTCGACGGGCGGATAAGCCGCCGTAGCCGACTTGCTGATTGTCTGCGTCTGCGCGTCAACGTAGCGTTGCGTCTTGCTTATGACCGCCTCAACCAATGCGCGATTCTCCGCGTCGAGCTTGGGCGGCGCAGTCAACATGTAGATTTTAACTTGCTCGTCAACCGACTCCTGCTCCAAATCCCGCAACCGCAGATATGTCGCCTCCGCGTTGAAACTCTGCGCGTCGGTCGCCTTCAAGCCGTCAAGGATATTGTGATACGACTGCCAATTTCGGTCGAGGCGGTCAATGTCCTTTTGATAAGCCGCGTACCATTCGCCGAAAATTTTCTGCCGCTCCTGCAAATCCTCAAGTTGCGCCCGCGTGATTTGCTCGCGCTGAATCTGTTGGACGCGTACAAACGCACTCGCGCCGAATACCGCTATCAGCAACGCGCAGATTATCATAAACGTTTTCTGCGTCGGCGAAAATTTGTACAACACCGCCATTGCCGCGCCCGCCGTCAATAACATTATATATATCATAGCTCAAACCAATGCTCAAAATGTTGCTCAACGTCGAAACGAATCAGCTCGCCGATACGCGGCGTCAAAAGCGTGTAGGCTCTGCCCTCGCCTTCGGCAAGCAGGGATTTATAAGGCTCGTTCCACTCGTGACGGGAAAGCGCGAACTTCCCCGCGTGAATCGGTACAACCTTAGCCGCCCCGATGTCCTCGGCAGCCTGCGCGGTCTCGTCGGGCAAAAGGTGTATCGCGTGCCACGCCCGATTGTATTGCCCGTTCTCTACGAACGCCAAATCGAAGCCGCCGAATTTCCTGCCGATGTCCTTGAAGTGCGGGGAATACCCTCCGTCGCCCGAACAGAAGATTTTCCGCGCAGGTGTCACGAAAGCAAATGCACACCACTCCGTAGGGTTTTTGGTCATCATACGCCCCGAAAAATGTTGGCTCGGCAAAATGTGCGCCGTCAAGCCGTGCCCGAAGTCAATCACCGAATCCCAATCCTCCTCGATGATTTTGTCGGCGTCGAAGCCCCATTGCTCAAAATATTCGCCGACGCCCAAAGGACACAGCACCGTTTTAACCTTGGGCTTGAGAGCCGTAACCGACGGATAGTCCAAATGATCCCAGTGGTCGTGCGTTATCGCCAACACGTCAAGCGCGGGGAAATCGTTCGCCGTGTAAATGTTACTGCCCGCGAACGCCTTATTGATAAAGAAAACCGGCGAGGCATACGACGAAAACACCGGGTCGAGCAAAATCCGCCGCCCGCCCAGTTGCAGGTAAATCGTCGAGTGTCCCATCCAAACCGCGCAATCGGTGTTGCCCAACGACTGCAAATTTGTTTTGACGGTCGGAATCGGCACGGGCGGTATCAGCCCCGTCTTGTCGCCGAATAAAAACTTCCACGTCGCCACGAGCCGATTCTCTCTGTCTTGAACGTCCTCGCTCATGATTTGCACGGGCGTCAAACACTCGAAGCGGTCTCCGAAATAGTGCGGTGACGCCAATATCTTTTCCAAGCGCGAACCCGACGGCAACCGTCCGAATTGCGGTTGGTGCACGTAGTAAAAAAGCCCGCCGCCCGCCAATGCCGTCAAGCCCGCGCCGCCGATTAGTGCGTTACGAATAAAATTTCTTCGATTCATCTGTACGCTCCAATGAAAATTTTTAGTGCTTGAAATTTCTACTCCCGCCCCTCAATCCCTACCGCCCGAAAAATTTTTTGCCAAGATTAAAGGGGAATTATAAGCCGCGTTGAAAGACACAGTGTTAATTTTTATCCGCAAGGTTGAAGAAAGATTTTTTCTGTTGTACAATCGATAACAAATTTTTTTAAGAATCGCAAGCAGAAAGGTGAGTGAAACGGGCGTGCTGGAACAAATACTTGACTCGTCGAATTTGAATTACTTGCCGCGAGCCATGACGGCGGCGAACATAAGGCAAGAGGTCATAGCCAACAACGTGGCAAACGTCAATACGCCGAACTTCAGGAAATCGGTCGTGGAGTTTGAAGACCTGTTGGCGCGTGAACTTTACGGCGAGGACGATAACAAATTAAAAATGGTAAGAACTCACGATAAACATTTGCCGCCGGAGGAGCTTCCCTATCACGCGGAGCCGACAATCACCATAGACCACTCGACGATAATGCGTGCAGACGACAACAACGTCGACATCGATATTGAAATGGCGTCGCTGGCAAAGAATCAGCTCTACTACAACGCGATAGCCACGGAGCTTAACGGTCACGTCAGCCGCTTGAAGAACGCCATAACCAGCAACGGACAGTAATTTTAGGGACTAGGAATTAGGAATTAGGAATTAGGGAAATAGGGAAGTAGGGAAATAGAATATGGGAATGTTTCTGGGCATTGACGCCTCGGCTTCGGGCTTGACCGCCGAACGCTTGAGGATGGACGTCATTTCAAATAACATAGCAAACGCCAATACCACGCGCACCGAACGCGGCGGAGCCTTCCACCGTCGCTACGTCGTCTTTGAACCTCGCGACCGCGAACCCAAAAGTTTTGAGCAAACCCTAATCAAGGCGGTCGGCTTGAACAGACAAACCGGCGAGGGCGTCCGCGCAGTCCAAATCACCGAGGACAACACCCCCGGTCCGCTGGTCTACGACCCCGGTCACCCCGACGCCAATGCCGAAGGCTACGTCGAAAAGCCCAACGTCAATATCGTGACCGAGATGGTCGACATGATAACCGCGCAACGCGCCTACGAGGCTAACTCCACGGCGATTAACGCCGCCAAGTCCATGGTCAGCAAGGCTCTGGAAATCGGCAGATAAAAAAGCGTTGATATTGTTTCTTGAAATGTTTATAATCGTCAAGGTTAATTCGGTAAGTTGACAGGAAGGTGACAAGATGGAGATAACGCCGTTGGAAATGACGCCCGTGAAAATGAGCGCACACAGTCACATTGGCGAAAAAGTTGAGGAACCCGTAAAAAGTTTTGGAGAATTCGTGGCAGACGCCTTGAAAAAAACAAACGAGCTTGAACTCGAATCCGAACGGCTGAACGCGGCAATGGCGGCGGGCAGGATAGAGGACGTGTCTCAAGTGGTGGTTGCCTCTCAAAAGGCAGAAATCGCGCTCCAATTAACGCTCCAATTAAGAAACCGTGCCACAGCGGCATATCAGGAAATAATGCGTATGCAAGTATAGGGATTGGGGATTAGGAATTAGGAACTAGTAAAACCTACTCCCTGATTCCTGATTCCTGATTCCTAGAAAGGACTGAGTTTATTGGCGAATTGGAGAGAGCGACTCCGCGAGCTGTGGAACAGATACGACAGACGGCGCAAATTTGCATTCATCGGCGGACTAATCGCCCTCGTGCTTATCTTCGCGGGAATAAGCTTCCACTACGGCTCAAAGCCCGAATATGTGCCGCTGTATACCAATTTGGAAACCAAAGACGCCGGCGACGTCGTAAACAGCTTGAAGGAATCGGGCGTCCCCTATGAACTTATCGAAGACAGAAAAGGCGCGACAATCCTCGTCCCCCTCACGCAAGTGCACGACTTGAGGCTTGAGCTGGCGGCGGCGGGACTGCCTCGCGGCAATAAAGGTTTTGAACTCTTCGACGACAGCAAACTCGGCGTCACGGAGTTTCAAAACAAGATAAATTACCTTCAAGCTCTGCAAGGAGAACTCACCCGCACAATCGAACACCTCGACAGCGTGGACAAGGCTCGCGTGCATATCGTCCTGCCCGAAGACAGCCTCTATAAAAAGAACGAAAAGCCCGCCACCGCCTCGATTCTCCTTATGCTGAAGCCCGAAACCAAATTGGCTCCCGCCGAGGTTAAAGGTATTGTCAATCTGGTAAGCCACAGCGTCCAAGGGCTTGCGCCCGAAAATATCACAATCGTCGACGCGGAGGGCAATATCCTAAACAAGAGCGACGACGACGAACTTGAACGCCAAAATGCAATGAATTTGCGGGCACTCAATCAGATTGAGATGACAAAGCGCGTTCGTGACCACATTCAGCAAAACGTCCAGACTATGCTCGATAAAACCCTCGGCGACGGCAACGCCTTCGTGCGCGTGAGCGTGGAACTGGACTTCGACGACAGGAAGATTGACCGCCAAACCTTCACGCCCGTGGTTGACGAATCGGGCATTATCCGCAGTCAGCAAGACATCAGCGAAAGCTACAACGGCGAATCCAATATCCCCGGCGGTCCGGCAGGTATTCAGGCGAATATCCCCGGCTACGTGGCTGAAGACAGAAACGCCAACGCCGAATACGAGCGCAAGGAGTCGACGAAAAACTACGAGATCAACGAGGAAAATCAGAAAATCATAGCGTCGCCCGGCTCCATAAGACGCCTTACCGTTGCCGTCTTGGTCAGCGACGAGATAACCGAACTGCAACAGGAAGGTTTGCTCCGAGCAGTGGCGTCGGCGGCGGGCATAAACGAAGAGCGCGGCGATACCATTTCGGTCGAGCCTCTGCCGTTCAATACCGACTTGAAAGACCGACTCGCCGAAGAGGCGCGGCTTGAGCAATTACGCAAAGACAGAATTTTTTACATGGAGATTGCGGCTATGATTTTACTTGCGGCGTTACTGTTGGGCGGTTTCTTAATGTATCGCTGGAGAAAACGCAAAGAGCGTCAGGCGGCGATAGAGGCACAACAAGAAGCGGAAAGAAAGGCTCGCGAAGAAGAATTGCGCCTCGCGGAAGAAAAACGTCGCGCCGAGGAGGAAGAACAACGGCTCTTCGAGGCAGAGGTAAGACGCAACGCGGAGGCAAAACGCATCGTCGAAGAGGAAATGGCTAAGCTCAAAGCCGAAGCCGAGGCTAAGGAAAAAGCCGAAGCAGAGGCTGAAGCGGCGGAGCTTGCCAAAGCGGCGGGCGCAGTTGCGGGCGGAGTTGCCGGCGCAGTCGCAGGCGAAGGCGAAGAATCCGAAGAAGACGATCTGCTTACGCCCGAAGAAAGACGCATCAACAAAGAGAAAGAAGCCATCCTCAAGCTTATCGACGAAAAACCGGAGGAGGTTGCGTGGCTAATCAAGCAATGGCTTATGGAAGACGAATAAATTTTTAGGGATTGGGGAACAGGGACTAGGGACTAGGCAAATCTAGTTCCCGATTCCTGAATCCCAATCCTTTTTTGTTTGAACGGAGGAAAGCAAATGGCAAGACCTGACGACAACGATTTTGATATGTATACCGAGCCCAAGCCCATGAGTGCTCACGAAAAGGCGGCGATTTTGTTCATAGCCCTCGGCGGCGACTACGCTGCTAAAGTCTTCGCGCACATGGACGAGGACGAAATTGAAACAATCACGCTCGACATTGCCAACAACAAGCAGGTCGGTATCGAAAAGAAAAATATGGTTATCAGCGAATTTTATCAGCTGATGATGGCGAACGATTATATTTCGACGGGCGGCTTGGAATACGCGCAGACGGTCTTGGAAAAAGCCCTCGGCGCGGAAAAGGCGGGCGACATCCTCAAACGCCTCACGACAAGCTTGCAAGTGCGCCCGTTCGAGTTCCTGCGCAAGGCGGACTCCACGCAGCTTTTGAACTTCCTGCAAAACGAACACCCGCAGACAATCGCGCTGGTTATGGCGTACCTCGACCCGCAACAAGCCGGTATCGTCATGACGGGCTTATCCGTCGATTCGCAAGCCGACGTTGCCAAGCGTATCGCGCTCATGGACAGGACGTCGCCCGACGTTATCCGCGAAATTGAACGCGTGCTTGAGAAAAAATTATCGTCCATGTCAATGCAAGACTTCACCAGCGCGGGCGGCGTTCAAGCTGTCGTCGAGATCCTCAACCGCGTCGACCGCGCCACAGAGCGTGCCATTATCGAATCCCTGGAAGTCGACAACCCCGAACTCGCCGAGGAAATCAAACAGCTCATGTTCGTCTTCGAGGATATTATTTTGCTGGACGACCGCTCCGTTCAGATTGTCCTGCGCGAAGTCGATACCAAGGAATTGGCTTTGGCTATGAAGGCGACCAACGAAGAAGTCACCGCGAAGATTTACAAGAACATGTCCAAACGCGCCGCCGATATGCTCAAGGACGAACTGGAATATATGGGTCCGGTCAAGATTCGCGACGTGGAAGAGGCGCAAGCCAAGATTGTCAACGTTATCCGCACGCTCGAAGACAGAGGCGAAATCGTCATCGTCCGCGGTCAGGGCGAGGGAATGTTTGTGTAATTTGGAATTGGGATTGAGGAATGAGGAATGTATAATAAAAATATCGTGCGCTATCACACGGTCGGCGAGCCTGTAATAATCAGCTTCAAACCGCTTAAGCCGCCCGTCGAGGAGGAGCCTAAAGAGGAGTCGCCCGCCGAGGAGTCGGAAGAAGAAATCGCCGAATCCGAACCTGCGCCCGAACCCGAACACGGTATACCGCAAGAAGTGCTCGACAAAATCTACGCGGAAATAGAGGAAATCGAACAGAAAGCAACGCTCACCGAGGAAACTCTGCGCGAAGCCGAGGAAACCAAATTCGCCGCCGAGGATCTCAAAAAGCAAGCCGAGGAACTTAAAGCGCAAGCCGAAGAGCACCTTCAAGCCGCGCAAACTCAAGCCGACGAATTGCTCCAAGACGCTCAAGCCAAAGCCGACGAACAAATTCAGGCGGCGGAGGCTCAAGCTCAAGCGACGATTCAAGAGGCGGATAAAACCTTGCAAGACGCGCAGACCGAATCTGATAAAATCATCGCGGATACCAAGCAGGCGGCGGCTGACCTCCTTAAGCAGACGCGCAAGGAAGGCTACGACGCGGGTTATGAGGACGGCAAGGAAAAGGGCATTGTCGACGGCAAGACCCAAATCGAAAAGGAACTTGCCGAAACCGTCCGCCAAGCCAACGACAAAGCGCAAAGGACTATTCAAGACGCCAAAGAGCAAACGGCGGAATACTTCATACGCGCCGAGGACGACGTTGTCCGAATCGTGATGATGGCGATTGAAAAGATTCTGCCGCAACATTTCCTTGACGTGCCGCAAGTTATCCTGCCCGTGGTGCGCGAGGCGATTCATCACGTCCGCGACCAAAAGGAGATTAAAGTCCACGTCGACCCCGACAGCTACGACTTGATTTTAATGGCGCGTTCGGAGTTCCAAGCAATGTTGCCCGGCGGTACCGCGATTCTGGAAATTATCTCGGACGACGCGCTCAAGCCCGGCGATTGCGTCATAGAAACACCCAACGGCGGCGTCGACGCCAGACTTTCCACGCGCCTCGAACTCATACGCAATTCCGTTCGCGGCGTACTCAACAGACAGGGGGCGATTTAAAATGTCCAACGAGGAAAAAATCCTTTCCATGCTTACCAAAATGCAAGCCGATATTGACAGCTTGAAAGCCGAAGTCGAAGCTGTCAGGAACAACGAACTCCTTAAGGTGGTGGAGAAAGCCCAATCGGAAAGACGGGCGGATACCTACGCGGCTTTAGAAGCGATGCGGGAATTGCTCACTCAAGAGGAAAAAGACGCGCTCGGCGAATATGTGGAGGCGGAAATGGCAAGAAAGGCGGCTCTTTATGGCTGATTATTGTTTGGATTCAAATGTTGTGAGCGACATCCTGCGCGGCGACCCCGTCGTCATGCGCCATTTGAACGCGGCTAAGGCGAACAATGACAAGATATTTATCCCGTCCATAGTCTACTACGAGATTATTCGCGGTTTGAAGTCGGCGGGCAAGAATCGTAAGCTTTTGGCGTTTCAAATTTTCTACGACACTGCCGAACACCTCTACCTCGACCGAAACGATTTGGCGACGATTGATAAAGCCTCCGACATTTACGTTCAGCTCCACAAGGGACAGATGATTGAGGACAATGACATTTATATCGCGGCGATTGCTATGGTCAACGGTTGCACGCTCGTCACGGCGAACACGCGACATTTCGGGCGCGTCGAGGGCTTGAGCTTTGTTAATTGGAGGTCGCTTTAAAAGCGACGGAACAGCGTTCGCGCCGAGCCGATAAGTATTGGAAAGATATTCGCCGCGCCGAAACAAATTGCCGGCGCATTTCCGCCCTTAAAATTTTTACAGGAAATTTAAAATGACTGCGATAAAAAACGACATCAACCTTCAAAAGCTATGCAACGCTATTGACGAATGCAACACGATAAAGCTCACGGGCAAGGTTACGCAAGTGGTCGGGCTTGTCATTGAGACGCGGGGACCGACGGTAAGCGTGGGCGAACTGTGCTATATCTCGTCGAAACTGCCGAACGTGCCGCCAATCCCCGCCGAGGTCGTCGGCTTCCGCGAGGGCTTCGTCATGCTCATGCCGATTGGCGAAATGCAAGGCGTAGGACCCGGTTGCGAAGTGGTAGCCGCGCAGAAGATGCTTCAAGTCAAAGTCGGCGACGAACTCCTCGGACGCGTCTTGGACGGGCTGGGCAGACCTATGGACGGACTCGGACCGATTCTCTCCACGACGGAATATCCGTTGCAAGCCGCGCCGCCGCACCCCTTAACCAGACCGCGAATCACGCAAAGCCTTTACGTGGGCGTCCGCGCCGTCGACGGACTGATGACTTTGGGCGACGGTCAACGTATCGGCATTATGGCGGGGTCGGGCGTCGGCAAGTCAACGCTCCTGTCGATGATAGCGCGTAACACCGAGGCGGACATCAGCGTTATCGGGCTTATCGGCGAACGCGGGCGCGAAGTTCGTGACTTCATAGAGCGCGACCTCGGCGAGGCGGGACTTAAACGTTCGGTCGTCGTCGTGGCTACGGGTGACCAGCCCGCGCTTGTCAGAATCAAAGGAGCCATGACTGCCACCGCCATTGCCGAATACTTCCGCGACCAAGGGCACAAGGTTATCTTGATGATGGACTCCGTCACGCGCTTTGCTATGGCTCAACGCGAAGTCGGCTTGACAATCGGCGAACCGCCCGCCACTCGCGGCTATACCCCGTCGGTGTTCGCGCTGTTGCCAAAACTCCTCGAACGCGCAGGGACTTCCGATAAAGGCTCAATCACGGGGATTTATACCGTCCTCGTCGACGGCGACGATATGAACGAGCCGATTGCCGACGCCGTGCGCTCAATCCTCGACGGGCATATCGTCCTCAGCCGCGCTATCGCCGCAATGAATCACTTCCCCGCCATTGACGTTTTGGGCAGCGTCAGCCGCGTTATGATTGAAGTCGTTTCGCCCGAACACCTCCAAGCCGCGCAGAGGCTCCGCGCTTTAATGGCGGTTTACAAGGACGCCGAGGATTTGATTCATATCGGCGCGTATGTCAAAGGCTCCAGCAAGCGAATCGACGAGGCTATTGGAAAGATTGACGCGATTAACGAATTCCTTTGCCAAGGGATTTACGAGGTCGATACCTACGACGTGACCAAAAAGAAGCTCATGAGAATTTCGGGCAAGTGAGCCG